>Ga0247843_1001459_pt1 | contig 48109 bp, 26 predicted proteins | sample LaCruzMarch2017__FD_192420 | JGI IMG/M metagenome (GOLD analysis project Ga0247843, IMG submission 192420) | Freshwater microbial communities from meromictic Lake La Cruz, Castile-La Mancha, Spain - LaCruzMarch2017_8m | ecosystem: Environmental > Aquatic > Freshwater > Lake | place: Spain...
CACTTGGAGTGGAAGTCGTAGGAGTAGAAGTTGAAGGCGATGTACTGGGATTGGAAGTCGTAGGCGATTTACTTGGACTTACTGATGGACTTGATGTTGGTGTATCAGTGGGCGTGGATGTCGTGGGCGATACAGACGGACTTGCAGAGGGACTATCACTTGGAGTGGAAGTCGTAGGAGTAGAAGTTGAAGGCGATGTACTGGGATTGGAAGTCGTAGGCGATTTACTTGGACTTACTGATGGACTTGATGTTGGTGTATCAGTGGGCGTGGATGTTGTGGGTGATACAGACGGACTTGCAGAGGGACTATCACTTGGAGTGGAAGTCGTAGGAGTAGAAGTTGAAGGCGATGTACTGGGATTGGACGTCGAAGGCGATTTACTTGGACTTACTGATGGACTTGATGTTGGTGTATCAGTGGGCGTGGATGTTGTGGGCGATACAGACGGACTTGCAGAGGGACTATCACTTGGAGTGGAAGTCGTAGGAGTAGAAGTTGAAGGCGATGTACTGGGATTGAAAGTCGTAGGCGATTTACTTGGACTTACTGATGGACTTGATGTTGGTGTATCAGTGGGCGTGGATGTTGTGGGCGATACAGACGGACTTGCAGAGGGACTATCACTTGGAGTGGAAGTCGTAGGAGTAGAAGTTGAAGGCGATGTACTGGGATTGAAAGTCGTGGGCGATTCACTGGGCGTGGAAGTTGTTGGAGTGACTGTTGTGGGTGATGTACTGGGTGTTGACGTCGTTGGATTGGAAGTCGTGGGGGATGGACTTGGTGCACTAGTTGGAAATGATGTCAGGCATGGTCCAATAAGTTCCCAAGCATGTGCCCACGCGCCGCCATAAGTCGTGGAGAAGGGCTCATATCCGACTTGGTTGCATAGCTTGTCGAGGGTAGGCATAGCAGCTGTTGACTTGCACTTCAAGATTTGCCCATTCTTGGACACCAAGCTCCCCGCAACGTATGCTGTACCCACAACCCACTCGCTGGGGCAACCCGGCTTGACAACGGCGGTCGTAGGTGCAATGGTTCCCAAGCATGGACCAATTGTCTCCCAAGCCAACGTGTACGCACCCCCAGCAGATGTGGATGCGACGGGCTTGTATGCTTCCTGGGAACAGAATAGACTGTTTGGGTAGGTGGTGCATTTGAATATAGTTTGATCGTCCGATACCATATCACCTGCAGCGAATGTTCCTGCTTCCCAAACAGCAGGACAACCAGGCAGCTGCGCAGCAGTTGGGCTCATTCTGAATACGACAGAGGAGACGATGATAGAGAGGATGACTTTGAGATTGATCATGATATGATGTTGTTAGGTACGATAGGTTCGGTAGCGTCGATGGGTGAGAATTTATGGATGAATAAAGAGGAGAAGGGCCGATCCAGCCAACCCGAAGCCTGTCCCGTATAATCAGTTGGCCTGGCCCAGCGGGTTTCTCGACCACACTCACAACAGCCTGACACTCACTACAGCCTGACAGGAAATTGTATGCGCCATCTGTACAACAAAATGCCCATCCGCACTCTGGACCTTTCTTTGAGCTGTGAGCTGTCTGTCGGGCCTTTTTCGCTCGCGCATCATCTCAAGCCCTAGAAGCTCACTCGTGTGGGATATCCTATGGCCAATATTTTGTGCGGTCACAATACAGAACTGTAGCTGAGGGAAGCCTTGGCACGTCGATCAAAGTTGGGCCGCCGAGTAGCTGCTAATGCTAAGAGATTGCTTTGCCCACCCACGTTACGTACTAACCTTATATTATCGTAACAAATGCTAGAGATGAGTTGATGATGTGAATTTGCGATAATTTAGATTGTTACATTGGTGGTAATAGTGAGATCTGTGTAAGGGGTGTAAGAACTTTCGTAAATGGGTTGAGTTCGGTACGAAAGGATTCTCATCATCGAAGTGTGATCGTTGCCGACGTCAGCAGGCAGTGCGGTATTCAATTCAAAAGAATAAGGGGGAGGGAGGGAATACTATGGAAGAAGAATCAGAGCGGCAGGCATGGTTGAATCAGCACACTGTCGTAAATCCTGCGGGGGAGCAGCAGGAATAGAGGGATCTTTGAATGTACAATATACCATCATTATCACTTGCAGCAGCCGAGGATCTCTTGCAACTCATTGCTAAAATAAAGGCACAAACCCAAGTCGCAAATGTAAGATGTCGCGTACCAAGAATTGTCACGATTATGCATGATGACGACGACGGGATATCTGACATATCCTCCTCTGATGGTGAAGATGTCGACGACTCTGACAATTCTATGCGACAGAAACAAACCCACCTGTATTAGGCACTGGTAACAGTAAATTTAGGAAGTCAAATTGCTAGGATATCGTGTAGGATGTTGGCTATAATATTATCAATAAAACAAACTTTCAATATTGTGCGTAGCCTGCTGCTCCAACGACCAGAATGTCTCTCCTATATCCCCCTCACCACCAAGACACTCCCACCAACCCACATTGTTACACTCATTACTTAGCTGCAGCATGGCAATTGCTACGCCAGTTACTTGCAGTATGATAGTACATGCCGCCCACTGTATCCCAACACACCGTGGCAAACAGCATGGACATATCTCATAGCAGGCGTATGCATCACTCCGTAAGACGGTGCGTTTCACAGTATCTTGATATACATCAGTAATTGCCTCAATGCCCACGAATGCACCATAAAATAAAACCACATAAGCCAAGATAGGTGTAAACACATACCATTCTAAATATATGAATATTGCAGTAATTATTGCATAAAAGAGATTAAGACCAACCATTGTTCGATTCGGCGCAAAGCATAATGATAACAGTAACATGGTTATTAATGCACATGCCGCACCTGTGGCAGTTTGTCTCCCACCGCTGAACATAACAAACATACTGCCCCATATAGCAGCCCCGACATATCCGGCAGGGATGATTAATGCACGACATCCGCCATAGTAGGAGGTAACGCCACCTTCATTGTCGTACACGCGTATAGCCTGGACAGACCCACAGGTTATCCAACATGCAATGGCATGAGAGCTTTCATGTAGGAATGTTGTGAGTAGCCGGAATGGTTTCATTATTAGTGTATCGTGAAAGATAACAATTATTACAATGTAAATCAGGTAGAGTGTCAGGAATGCAATCTGCGCTTCGTTCATCTTTATTGGAGGATTGCTGTTGTAATTAAAATGGATACCTGGCTTGCTTTTACCTTGCTCTCGGACGCATTACCCGTCAATAATGATATCAGTGCGTTCCGTCAGTGCTGTATCTCTTCATGGCGTTATTTCCATGTCGGCATTCATCATAAATGGCTCGTACGATAACCTCTCACATGTTTGGCACGGCGTGTGTGAGTTGGGAGTTTTTTTGCGACCCCCAGAGATGGCGCGGTGGACTTCACCTCTGACTTGCGGCGCGGGATACACATCAAAAAATGAGGAGAATGACGTCGTGGGCAAACGATGGCGACCAATTCAAGGCATTATTAATACTATCGCTAGCAACCGCATTGGTGAATAATTTAATTGGGGCATCGTCGGCAGAACCGTCCGCTGTTGCTGACTACTCCTTCTCGGCGTGGCAATTTTCACCAAAGAAATCGTCCTTGGATCAACAACCTGGTGCGGGCAGTATTATTCGCAAGGTGTTAACAGTACGAGGGGGTGGGTCATTCGGCAGATCTAATAAGGCTAAGGCGCACGAATTGTTTGACGACCTCGATGTTGATGACAATGACGATTATGTTGACGATGGATATGAATATGAGTACTCCGAGCTCCCAGAGAATGAGGACCTGGAGTATGAATATTATTCCGATGAAGATAATGGTGACTACACTGAATTTGATGAAGATGCGGATGTGACAAACGATGATGACTTTATTTCATCGGGACGTACATATAAGTCGTTTCGGAGATGGGGCAAAACACAATCGAATGATGAGGATAATGAAACTGAAATTGATTATGAGGGAACAACTCGTACTGAGGAACAAAGCGTAACAGCTCGCAAGCATCTTCTGGCTAATCTATTTTCGTCCAATAACGACTGCGACAAATTTGTTGACGACGATGGACTGGACGACGATTTGATGGAGAATGAGTATGAGGAAGAAATGGATAATCACCAAGCTATTGCGACAAAGAAAATTCCCAAAGCTCAACCGAAATTTACCGCAATGAAAGCTCGTAAATCATCAAAAGTATCGAAATCACGATCATGGTGGCAAAAGAAATCACAAACGACAAGGAAACGACCCAATACAAGGAGAAGACAAACGGGTCGTAAATTATCCTCACGTGATTCATTTATTGCACCTCCATTCTACTCAGGAGGAGGAGGTTCTCATCGTTCTCTCCACAAGGGAAGTTCTCTCTTCACGGCTGATTGGTTATCGTCACTTTCTGGAGCTCTCACAATTATCATTCGACCGATGGGTAATGTAATTCGCACGATTACCTGTACTGTGCCAACAACAATATCAAGATGGATAAACACATCATGGTCGTTACTATGCAACACCATTGATTTCATGTTGTATGGGCCGGTTGATGGTGTAACTACAACTGGGATTGCAACTCGGGACGGCGGTCTTAGTGGCCTCTTTGCATCTACGCCTATTACTGCAATGTCATCAGTTGTAATTCTTGGTCTGCTTACTGTGATGATATCTAAGCGATGGAGCGAAAGTGGAGTAGGGGGAAGTCGGTTACGTGCTGATGATGTGGAAGATGAGGAATTGGAATTCTTACGTCGTGACTTTGATGCCGCAAACCCATCATCAAAGGATCGAATTGCCAAATTGATTACCAAACGGAAGCAACTTCTCACAAAGTTGCGTCGTAGTAGCGGCAATGATCGTCCGAAATCACGACGAAGACAACGCAAATTTACAATCAAATCTATTCAAACTTGGTGGAAAGAACGACCATCGTTACAGTCCATTGCCATAATTGAACCACAACATCTTCGTAATCAACAACAACCGCTGGGCCAGGAGGTGAGTCGTCTGCAGAAACAGCTTACCGTGTCAGAACAGGAGCGAGCAATACTCAAGCAAGACGTGAAACATCTTCAGGATAAGCTGCAAAGATTGCAACATGAAGCACGACAGCTTAGGCTAGGGAAGAACATGTCGCCTAAGGCAGATCAGAGTAGATCCATGTCACGAATGGAGGTTGAGCGTAGGAAGCCAGCCGACGAATTGGGGAAAGAGCGAGAGCGCATGTTATTGAGGGACAGTATTGTATGTGCTGGACGTAATGATTTGGATATGAAAAAGACTCCACGCAGGAGGTTGCTTGATGGGGTGACGATTGTTAGGGAAATTGATTTAGAACGAGAAGGTGGAGGTATCAATAATGTCAGAACAACGTGGAAGGCATTGTAAAGTTCATACAGGAATATTAAATGAATACATTAATACATTAATTTCAGGTACCACCACCTTTTATCCAGCCAAATCTACCATGCACATAGATGATTTCAGTTGTACCATACATTTATTGTCATTGTTGGCCTAAAGGTCTGTCCATTTCCTCAGGAGCAATGCGTCATTCCTAATCTCAATCGACAGATTTTCTCTTCTTATACCTGCTTTTGGTATCGCACAACAATGGTGTGCTCCTGACAAAGACAAACAAAAGATCATTAATCTCGCTGATGCCGCATTCTCGACCCATCCAAGAAATTGCATTAGGAAGAACTTTCAATTCCATCGCAGTAAAGGGGGTTGTGTTGATGTTGCTCCCACTAAAGTGCGTCTTAATAATCTTGAGTCGGGCGGCTTGACTCACACTGTAGTCCCTATTGATTTGCAATACAGATGCAAGGTCAATGGGCAGCGGACATCTCTGATAGTATCTCGGATAGTGTTCTGGACTCAGTACACAAAGAATGTGATTGGAATTGTAGGTGCTCATAATACTTGAGCTGTTGCACACAATGCGAGTAAATGGAGCGAAATTTTCTATCCTGCAATTAATTTTCAATTCTCGCAACCGTTTGTTGTTCGTCAATGCATCTGCAAATGAAATCGCAACGTTGTTGGCATCGTGCCGACGAACCACTGGTGTCAGAAAAAGCTTCTCCAGAAATGAGTTGGGATTGCGTACGACAGAGGAGAAAGCAGTCCACCCAGCAGTGGTGACGTTAGGAAATTCGTCGAGGTGCAGGTTTATGAGTGTCCGATTATTCATGAGGGACATTGTGAAAACATCCAGTGCTTCATCATTGATGTTCTCGTTGTAACCCAGAACGAGCTTCTCCAATTTAGCATTGTTTGGAAATGCCAAGAAATTCACCCATCCATCAGTGGTCACGTTGTGATTACCCAATAGCTGAAGTTCCCTGAGCCTGCTATTATTTGCAATGACATCTCTGAGGCACATGATTGAATCATTGTTTAGTCCGACATCTTCGAGGTGAAGTATTTCCAACGCACACACAGGATTGTGCAACAGTTGTATTACAGCCCCCATGTTGGTAACTGTAGCATTCGGAGCGTATTCGCCATCGCCGTCAAGCCTCAAAGACTTGAGGGTGCAATTGTCGAGTAAAGCATTCGAAAGAGATGATAGAACATCGTCTTCCATCCTATGATTCATACATATACTCAACTCCTCCAGCGTGCACGTCGACCTCTTAAGCGCCGCAAAAATTGCATCCCATCCATCCTTTGTCATGTGAGTGCTATGTAAGGCAAATTCTTTGAGGCTGGCATTCACAAGTAGTCCCGCTGCCAAAATATACGCCCCTAAATTATCCATCGGGGTACCTTCCAGTTCAAGTACCATAAGATTAGATGAAGGTCTACGAAGCATAGCTATTAATGATTCCAAGCCGTTCATTGGAATGCTGTGATATTGTTTTCCTTCAGCTTCAAACCCCAGAGTAAGCGTGGTCAAGCTTGAATGGCCTGCCAACGCCTCAATAACCTCATTCACGGCCGCGGAAAAGTCTTCGCTGTCATTATATTCCTCAAATAATTCACCGCTTTCGTCGAAATGGTCGTCATCATGATGTTCGTCGTCGTATAAAGTAAACCCTGTAAGTGTATCAAACTGCCGTAGAATTGATGCTAGTACGTGTAGACTACACGTCGACTTTGCGTTCATGATATGGAGAGACTTCAAGGCTGAATTATTCATGAAGAAAGGGAGAAATGCACCCAACGCTTCCCCATTAGCAAGTTCTTCACAATAGATAGTCAACGATTTAACGGATCGGTTCGAAGCAAAACCACGAGCAAAACTAATTAAGTCCACTTGGCTTGTATCGATGTCTACTTCTTCGATGCAAGTGTTTCGTCCAATGCTCGCGCCAAACTCTCCCCAATCTTCATCGTGCGGAAAGTAGCCGTCTATGAGTTCGCTGCCAATTTGAGCATGGAGTAGGCTCGGATCATTACTATCAACTTGGCGCCTGAATTTTAACTCCTCGATTTCATTCTCACGATGCCATTCTTCGACATCGTTCATCATATTACTCCTATTTCTTTACGAGGAATTTAGAGAGGTGTCGAAGAATAAATCAAAGGAAAGATTGCACCGACAGAGAACCTCACTTGCTCTGATGAGATGATAACGCAGTGTTACCAAATGTACGATATGAGTTACCGATCGCATGCCCCGCGCCCTTTCTCTTTCTCTTTCCCTTTCAAGGTCTGTCCATCTCCTCTCCGCCTCCACCTCCCCACTTTTTTTACCCATGGCGAAAGGGAAAGTCAAGAAGGGCCGACGCGATGATGATTCGGATGACTCCGATGCAGCACCACCTGCCTCTACCGCTGCTCCTGCTGTTATCAAAGGAGGAAAGGGTAAGAAGGGTAAGCGGCGTGGTGACGATTCCGACGAGGATACTGCACCGCCACCGGCTGCATCATCATCATCTGGTGGTGGTAATCAGGCAGCAGGCCCCAGTCGGAAGGAGAAACGTGCTCAAAAAGCCAAGGGCAAGGCAAGGCGGAATGACGATGAATCCGATGATGATAATGTACTTGCACATTCGATTCCGCAACCAAAGGGAAGTAATTATGGTAGTGAGAGCGAAAACGACGATGAGGAGGACTCGGCACCCGTAGCGAACAAAAAAATGACCAAGAAGCAGCTGAAGCGACAGAAAGATAAAGAAGAGGCCGAAGCACGAGCGAATGCTACTGCGATTGCTGGTAGTGATTCGGAGAACGACGACGAAGAGGATGACGAGGAGGACGAGAAACCGCAACCCGTTACGAAAGGACGGGGCAATATGAAGAAGAAGACACCACCTGCCAAAACAGCATTTCAATTATCAGACAGTGAAGAGGAGGAGGAGGAGAATGCCACGCCTCCTCCTCCTCAAACTAAATCTACCAACAAACAATCTGATAATAAGGGAGATATTGCAAATGGTATTGTCAATATGGACATAAATGATGACGATGACTGTGATGATTATGACGATGGTGCGAAGAAGAAGAAGAATAAAAATGATAAGAAAGATACAAAGAAGGTGAAAGATAAGAAGAAATCAAAGCTTGAGATGAAATTGGAGGCTGCCATGGCAAAGAAGGCGGAAGAAGAGGAGGAAGCAAATGATAATGGTGTTGATGATGATGATGAAATAATGGATGATAATAATGATGAGGATAAGGAAGAAGCAATACGAAAGGCTGAAAAGGCTGCCAAGAAGGCACGCAAGGCAGAAAAAGATGCTAAGAAATCATCCAAGTCACACCGTCATGATGACAACGACGATGATGGGGATATCAAGAGGGGTGGCGCGGATGAAGGTGCTGACTATAAGAAGGAAGGGGATGAAGAGGAAGATGAAGTCTTCTATGGAGCTCCAGATGATCATGCTTGGACAGATGCAAGTCATGCAATCAAGGAGGCTGAGAACAGCAAAGATGATGGGCCTGATACGAGTCTAATGTACGACAAGGATGGTAAGAAGCTAAGTAACAAGGAACGGAAGAAGTTAATGAAAACACGAGACGCAGAGGCACGTGCTGCCGAGTATGAAATAGCGGCTGCGAAAGCCTCGATGGAGGGGGCACAATTCGCTTGTTCACAAACGGCATTCAACGAGGCAGATCCACAATGGCAGAATAGTTTGGATATTAACATACCAAGTTTTAACATCAGTGCTGCTGGTAAGATTTTGTTCAAGGATGCTCAGTTCAATATTGCACATGGAAGACGGTATGGCCTCGTGGGTCCGAATGGGAAAGGGAAGAGTACATTATTAAAGATGATAGCGTCGAGGGATTTAATATTACCCCCACGTGTGGACTACTTATATGTCGAGCAAGAGGTACAGGCCGATGACACACCAGCAGTCGATGCTGTCCTCAAAGCCGACAAGGTCCGTTGGAGTCTCTTGGAGGAGGAGAAGGCACTATCTGCCGCAATCGATGCTGGTGAGGAGGATCCAAAAAAGTTTAGCCGATTGCAGGATGTACTGGATGAGTTGAACACGATTGGTGCATCCTCGGCAGAAGCGAAAGCACGACGTATCCTGTTTGGACTTGGCTTCGATGGAGAAATGCAGACAAAGCCGACCAAAATGTTCTCTGGTGGGTGGAGGATGCGTATTTCTTTGGCTCGTGCCCTGTTCATTGAGCCGACACTTCTAATGCTCGATGAACCAACAAATCATCTTGATTTAGATGCTGTCATTTGGCTTGACAGTTATCTCCTTACTTGGAAGAAGACATTGCTTATTGTCTCGCACGATCAAGACTTCCTGAACTCAGTCTGTGACGAAATGCTCCATATCGAAGATTTGAAGCTTGCATCATACAAGGGTAATTATGACTCCTTCAAAAAGGCAGAGAAGGCCAAGATTAAACAACAAGTCAAGGACTATGAGAAGCAGGAGAAACGGTTGCGAGAATTGAAGCGTCAAGGCCAGTCGAAGGCCAAGGCTACTGAGACTGTGAAGAAGAACAAACGCGAACCGGGTGCTCGAAGTAATAAGAAACAGAACGAGGCAGTCGCGTCTGGACAAGAGACAGCCAAAGCGCAGGAACTCATCAAACGTGTAAAGGAGTACGCGGTAGAAATCAAGTTCCCGGATGTTGCCGAGCTGACACGTCCTGTCATGGAGGTAAATCGTGTCTTCTTTCAATATTCGGAGAAGCATCCCGTAATTTTTAATAACCTCGACTTTGGCATTGACATGGATAGTCGCATTTGCATTGTGGGGCCAAACGGAGCCGGAAAGTCAACTCTATTAAAACTCCTTACCGGTGAAATCCATCCTGTCAAGGGTGACGTGAAGCGTAATCCACGATTACGTATGGGTATTTACAATCAGCACTTTGTGGACAGACTACCGATGGGCAAGACCCCCGTGGAACATTTACGTGATCGGTATCAGGATGAGGATTATCAGTCCATACGTAATCGTCTTGGTAAGTATGGACTCGAGGGACATGCACACGAGGTGACAATGAGAGATTTGAGTGGTGGTCAGAAAGCGCGTGTTGTTTTTGTTGATTTGTCGTTGCAAAAGCCTCACATCTTACTCCTAGATGAGCCCACGAATAACTTGGATATTGAAACGATCGATGCACTCATCAAGGCGATAAATGAATTTAACGGTGGCATTGTATGTGTGACACACGACCAACGTCTGATTGACGAGTGTAATTGTGAACTATGGGTTGTTGAAGAGCAGGATGCAAATAAGTGGCCTGAAGGATTTGAAGGGTACAAGGAGAAGATATTGACCAAGTTAGAAGTCCAGGCTGCCAAGGAAGAGCAAATGCGAACTCAACGACTGGAGGCCGCTGCCAAGGAGAGAGAAGATAAGCTTGCACGATTTAAGGAGAAGGTGGGAAATTCCAAGAAATAGATTAAGAGTTACTTCTAGAATTATTCGAACACTTGCGAGCGGAAACTGTCAAGACTTTTACCTTGTTGCCACGCCTACCTTCCACAGTCGGATTGGTCGTAATTGTTACCTCACAGTATCCAGTACAGCCTGGTTCACTGTCTTCTGTTATTTTGACGTCACTCCATACTGATATTGGAGATTCCCAAAGACCATCTACTTCTTTCGTAGTGATTTTCTTAGGCGATATCGTTTTTCTTGTATCGTTACCAAAATCACTAACCGTCACAGTGAATGTACCCATACCCATGTACGATCGTAGAATGGCAACATAAACGACATAGCATGTTCCCAAAGGCAGCTCGATTGCAAACGATATTTTGCTGTTTCCTAGAGGGTCAGTAGCTATCCATCCCGGTCGTTGTTTGAGGTTGTCATCGGCGTACCGTGTGAAACCTTTAATCTCGGCTCCTTTTATAGGTTCAAGTTTATCCCAGCGTGAAAATATCCTAGCCACGTCATTGACAACCAGGTAATCTGCCTGTACTTCTAGTTGATCAAAGTCATCCGCGACAAATGTTGTCAGGGGAAGACGATCCTTTTTTACAATTGTATTCCCCTCACAAATATGTTGCTGTGTCGATGCCAACGTGTGAACGAGCAAATCTGACGCAATCGCATGACCCACTGCTGATGGATGTATTGCATCGTGTGCAAGGAATGGTACATGACATTCCTGCCGTCCCTCTAATATATGACCCTCCTTTGCATTGCACTTGAGCTTTCTATCGTGTATTATATTACTTCGTTCCATAAATGTACATACTGATTTACATCCACCGGCTCGAAATTGGTTTTCTATATGTTGTGGTTGACAAGGAGAGCAGCCATGGGGGTAGGGAAAGACTGCCGACGAAATGTTTGCACTTACGCCACCTAATGGCAAATATTGATCCTTTGCGAAAGTTAATGACGTCTTATCCATCTTCTGTAATGCATGACTTAGTTCCCAAAATGTTGGAAATAACGCTTCTGCGTACGATATTACAGGAATTTGATAATGCTGTGCCACACCGATATGTAATAGAGCACCAGTCTTTCGAGTGGCAATCGCAGTTTGCATTTCAAGAAAGACTATGGCGGTAGTAGGATACTTATTGAGTAATGCATGCACCACCACCTCCGCACAAAGTACAAGTTCTCTAAATCCATCAAAGAATACGGATGTTTTCGAATCCACCGTAATCAAATGATCTTGTCCTTGATAATCATTCACTGCAAATTCAAGTACGATTAGGTCCGGCGCACCAGGTAATTGCGATGATAAATCCGAATAAAGTATATTGAGCCTCTTGGCCATTGCACACATGTCAGCTCCATGAGCCGCCACGTTAATCACTCGATGGTGCTGCTGCTGCTGCCGATCATCAACTTTTAGTTTTTGGAACGGATAAATTTCATTCATCCAACGTTCAAACCGATCCGCGTAACGTACACTATCGGGAGTTACACCATGACCTACCAATTGTTGCAATTCAAATATTATATTAAGCAGTAAGTTTCCGAATCTAAAGTTCAACAGCGGTGAATATATAAATGCAATAGTGTACGTACCCAGTGAGATACTCCCACCAGCAACTACTGCTACGACAGGACGTTGGCGTAATGATAATGCATTTATCATTTGTGATAGACGATATTGATTACCAATCCATGCCTGTGAGCGACGTAGATCTTGGTTTGTTAGACCCGGTGTTTGCATTGCAGTTATCCGGTTGTATTCGGCATGGCACGAAGAAGAGGATGAATGCTGAGTATCGATTGCATTACCTTTTGTAAGACTCGGAACAGCAAGAGCGAGACCATGACCAGATGTGCAATCGATAATCGATGTCAAGTGGTGAAAATGTATAATGTAGACGATAAGACATGATACCAATGCAGCAATGAGAATAAGCTGAATGACTGCGAGGGTATGCCGCCTCATAATAAAATGGTCCACCAGAGGACGACTAGCGGGCGGGAGCTGGCTCGAAACAACGAACACCAACAACGGAACAGGGGGATGGGCAAGAGGAGGTCACAGAGACAAAAGGCAAAGGCGAAAACAACGGAAGATGATGCCGATGCAGCGGGTGGGGTGGTTACAACCGATGGTGAAGCGACCAATGACAGCGTCGTTGGCGTGGGGAGTGAAAATGTCGTAGCCGACACCGCCACTTTCCCTTCCTCTTGTGACAACAGTATCAACGAGGAAAAGGATTCGTTCATTGGAGATTTAACAATGCCAATGCTAGGTAGTATTGACGACAGTTCTATTCCCGAATCCTCCCCACTATTATTATCAGCATTGTGTAAGGATGATGCGAATTGTGACGTAAATCCTACCGCCACTGGAGAGACGACTATCCAAGACGATGGATCGATTTCCGTTAGAACGCCATTGATAACAAATTTGTCTGAGCATCAGTCGGCAATTGAGTCAGCCAGTAATGAAGAAAAGCAGATCAACAGCAATTCTATTGACCGATCGTCACGGAAGAAGAAGGCCCCCACAAGAGGAGGCATGGAGGTATGGATGGATGGGAGCTGGGTGGATGTAAACGATCATTTGAACGATGTCGAGTTGGTGGGAGGGGATGCTTCCACGGGTGGTGAAAACGAATCACGGTGGAGTAAATTACTTCGGAAAATTAATGCCCGATGCTGCTGCAAACAAAGAAATTGATTGACTCAGGGCAGCGTACCTCACTGTGGATACAGTTGATGAAGACGCAAGCAATAATTATGGTCTTGTTACAAATCACCTAATAACTAATGTTAATACCACTAGCATGTCACAGATTTCGTTCAGGCGTTAACTCAGGTGTCGGATGTGATGAACCTTCTTCTGATTCTTCCGTTTCTGCATGCTCTTCGATCTCTGATGGTTTTACAGATCCTATCGATTCATACTCATCGTCATAGTCTCGTGTTCGTTGAAATGATCTGAATGGATCTTCATGTGACCCCACACTGTTAGGGGATTGAAGGATCATATACACTGCGCCATCGCCGGGGGATTCTCGATCTCGTTTCCTAATTGAGTATAGTAGCATTATGGATGGGATGAGTGTGGGTATCCAACAATATCCTATCCACCATCCCACCCCAGCCTCAAAGTTGCCTGTGTTGTTGGACTTATTGATCACATGAGTCGCGAAATCAGCAGCGAGGAATCCTGATCGAAGGAAGTAGGATAGGGCACAGAATACCATGGGAATGATCATTTTGTTCATGATGTTCCGTCGAGCCTCACTCCGAACTTGTGAGATGGTTGGGAGAGACGAGATGCGTCTGTGTACCATACAACCACAGATGACGACGAGTGCACCATGTATTCCCCACCCCACGGATTCAGTTAATAATGCTATTCTATAAAGCCTTGATTGTTCTCTAAATTCGCTGACAGATAAGTACAGACCATTCCATAGATCCATTGCTTCAAATATAGAAACAACTGTCACTGCTAATGTAATAATCACGAGTATTGTCGGACAAATTAGTAATGTCAATTTTGATTCCCCCACCGATCGTGCTGTATATATCAAATTAAACCAATATGCCGTACCCACTACAAAGGTCCAGTATTCAAGTATGCCAAAACCAATAATGTCCAGAAGAGTATATGTGACCTTGTGACTTGTATCGGCTCCCCCTACCATGAGTGCATATGCCACACCCTCCACTACCATGGTTGCCCATAGCAGTCCATGCAACATTCGTTTAATTGTTACACCGTCCACCACTGCCTCCCGGTAGCACCAACATTTACTATGAAAGAGTAATCTCCATGATACGATGATCCAGAGGGAGGATGTCAAACACAAACCCACAATGCCGGCTACCTTCGCAGTCATTACTGGACCACCGACCAACCCAACATTGAAGAGCAATACAACGTCAGCTTTTGTTGACGCCATGGTCTCTACCGGATCTTTGATCGTAGCAAGGGAATGACAGTTCCAAAACCCTGATGGCGGGAATCGAGATTCTTTTCTCTCCTAAGCTTATTTGGAGTTCGCGACATGTCTCTTGAAAGCATACCTACAACAAATTAATTATCTGATGGGTCATGTTTGTTTTCTAAAAGCAGTATCACAGTGTTGCAGCCAAGGACACTCATCCCATATTAGTTGCCATGAATTCTCGTCTGAATTATTGCTCATATTCTCAACATTCCGGGCCATTAGGAGACGATATCTTTTGCCATCGTCCTTTCGTACATTATACACAGCATCAACAAATGACGCCAAACGAGGCAAGAGTGTTGCTTCCCAGTGATGATTGTGATTATAGATAGGATCAGTTAGAGATACTCTCGTGATTGTTATGTTGATATCCTCAGCATTGCTCTTAATCTTGCCTTTGCCGTTGCCAACACTTTGTTCTACCACATCACTCCCTAGTACACCATTCCCGTTTTCTTCACGCTTGCTTTTTCTTCGGATCACCTGTACTAAATCTGCATCGTCAACGCCATACATGTAACAGTAAATACAAGTTTGAATTTGATCGTACAGTGGTGGCGGAACCTTAGCCTCGTTCATTCTATGTTTGCACTCTACGATGATTGGGCGTAGTGTCCAACTATCGTCCTCATCGTCGGAGATCATGGATTCAACATTCGCAGCCGAGCGTCCATTGTGGTCGCTTCCTTTACTGTGAGATGGATTCGATAATGTAACCTGCGAATTACAAGCTGATGTTGAGTCCATGTACAATTCGTCTCTTATGCCGTCGACTGCGCCAACAATCCTAAAGAAAGGCTTCTCTTTGTCTATTACCGATGAAGAGGAGCCGCTAATTGTCGCCTCCTTCTCGACCACTCCTACGTCACTTGCACCAACATTTCCAGAATCAGCATGATCCGCCCCCGTCAGCACACTAATATTCTTCCAGCAACGACGAGTAGGCTGTCCCATGGGAATTGCCGTCACGCCAAGCTCACTCTCAATGTCACAAATTCGTCGAAATCGCCATTCCATCAATGCCTCATTCCTTTCCCTAACACGACAGCCGATCTGCGATTCGTACGCGTCCAGGGCATCGTCTTCATGACACGTTCCAAATCCCATGCTTACGTGTCCCCGTGAAGCCTCGACCAAGCTCTCAACCTGTTTGGCAGATAATCTTCCATCCTTTTGTGCATTGATCGTACTTAACTTTATCGACTCCTGTATTGCTCGAACCTCATCAATGGATTGTAACTTACGTGTCCCATCGGATACCTCCAACACCTTCTTCACCAGCTCCTTGGTTTCGCTCGACGCTGTTGATGCCAACGTTAGCATGGCCTCACGTTCGTGCGTCTTCGCATCTACCAATGTTAGCCCCAGCGCTTGTGCATCCTCTTGCAAGAGCAACTGACCAAGGTGGGATTGGTAAACTAGGTCGAATAACAGATTAGGAAGATTTTGGTACGGATGCATACCACATATTGCGGCAACGGACGATGCTGATATTCGGATGTAGTACGGAGAATTCTTGAAGTCGACGAGCTGCTCATCACGACGTTTTCGCTTGCCATCACCAATGTTATTTTGCGTCGTCATCGTCTACCTAACACCTGGTCATCGTAGCGGAAACAAACAAAGATATCTACACAAGGCTCCAGTACTACCTAATCGCCTCGAGACTTAGATATAATGTCGTCGTCCAAATATGTAGCGCCATGGATTCCAACCCATGTCCTCCTCCGGAAATACAGGGGAACAGTCGGACGCGCCAAAAAAATTGACGGCAGCTTTTCACTTTCACTTTATCTACTCCTCTGGAGACTGAGAGTAGTAAGTAACCACGCTTGGACTCGGTTTAACAACTGAATCCAATCATAGTTTGATAAAACAAATTAGTTTAGGAGTCAAAGTTAGAACATGTATGTAGCTCCCTACATTAAAATCAGAATCCAATGCATAGCTAGTTTTAGAAATCAAAGTCATGAACATGTAGACAAATCTACCTTCCTCTTCTTCATGCGAGACGGAATAATCGGGAATGATGATACCATTGCTAAACTGGTACATAATTCATCTTCCCCCTCAACCCCCCTGCGCTTACACCCGTTGACGCTTCTTCTTTGGATTCGACTTGACATGGATATTGCGGTGGGAGTAAAGAGACGGCATATTCCAGTATCTCATTGATACATATACCATACTCAATGACATGACTTCATCCCTATCCATTTGAACAAAGTTTAACACGCGTGGCATCAATTCAACTGGCACATTTGCTAGATACTCAAGAAGAGAATCTTTATCATGCATTGCAATCAACAATTTGTCTGGCAATGGCCAATCCACATCATTCAAACGATTGATTTGTGTCATACGAAAGAAGAAATCGTCACCACGTATGACATCTATTAATAATGAATGGTTGGAATAATAAATAGCATTCAGACTTGAGCTGTCAAAGACGCTACTGAATAGCGCCTTAACGCCCACAGAAGTAAATTATTCCAATAGATGTGCAAAAAGAACAGTTTGTGTAGTTCTCGTCTAGTGCTTGAGATATAAGCACTGCGTCATCATCGTTCAAGAGGTTTCCATAAAGATGCAAACACATCATTGTTGTGTTTCTCTCTATGTATTCTGCAATCTTGATTGCCCCCAACGAGTTGATATTGTTATCAGCAATTTCAAGACTTTCAACGTCCGACTGAAGTATGACTGAGAGAATTTCTGGATCATTACCAAGGTTACAGTCCGACATATCAACATGGCTAATGCTTGGGTGAACTTTCAACACTCTGGAAAGAGACAGGGCGGCATTCATATCATTGATAGGATTTTGAACCATGTGAAACGTTTCCAAGTCTACGCTTTGCTCCACCAATTTTGATAATGATATCATTCCATCTGCACAGAGGTTGTTATTGAGGAATTGGATTTTTTTTATTGAATTAATAGCTCGTTCACCGCAAACTTGTGCCTAGATGCAATATTTTCTTTCGTCATTTCAACACTGTCAATGCTCAAATTCTTGATTTTGAAGCATTGCTGCAACGGAGAGATACTAGTACCCAACCGTGTAACACGGTTGGTTCCCATTTTCTTTCTTAGAGCAGTATACAATTTCTGCCAAGACGCATCAATTGATGGTTCGTGCCAAACCACGGGATGTAACCCCGGCCTTCCGCTGTCATCATCATTGACTATGTCTAAATGATATTCTTTGTTGGTTCGCGAGAGTTCGTAATTTGTGAAATAATCTAACAGATTCTCGAGATTGTACAATCCCGTATAATTCGTATGCGCCCAACCAGTATGTTTATTGTATTCCAGATTGGCAGCACCCGGAATGTACGGGGATTTCGGTTGGGATTCGGCAATGGCATAATCAATTTTAGCGTCGTGTATTCCCTTACGGAAATTAAGCATGAAGTGCTTCAGCTCGTCCAAATCCAAAGCAACGCTTTCGCCGCTTCTTCCATCGTCACTCTCATTGCTGACATCGTCGTTGTTATCATTATTCATCATCTCCTCCTCTTCCTTACGCCAAACGAAAACTATTTATCTTCTTCACTCCACGCCACGCCACCAAGCCATGGTGTCTTTGTGGTATTTACGTACATAACTCGAGCAAAAATGACGACGCGTGAGGTCGGTAAGAAAAAGTATTGAGGTGAAGGATGCTACTGCGTGTTACTAAAGTCTCCGGAGGCAACAGTGCAACTGACCCACGCCCACCCTCCGATCCGCCACTGCATGCCTGCCTGGCAACAGCTGTCGTTACTCAATCCGGAAATGCTCCGCTATCTGGTAGCTCCGGCGATAGCCCACCTGGCGAGTCACAAATTATTGCTGGTGTGGAACATGCGGTCATACCTGAGTCACCTCCCATACCGATACCACCGATAAATAACACCGGGGAGGTGCTAACGATCGGTCGGAAGAATTGCACAGTCACTGTCGAGGACAAATGCGTTAGTCGGACACACGCGACGATCGCATTGCTGTCGAATCGTCCTCCTCCTCCATCGGCGGATGCTTGCTCGTCGTTGCTAAACGGGCGCATCATGATGGAATACGGCACACCTTCTACTCCCGAAGAAGTACATGCATGTGAAACATCGACGTCGGGTGTCATATGCGTTATTAGGGACAGAGGATCAAAGTTTGGGACTTATGTGTCCGTTGATGAAACTCTGCTTACTGAATATTCACCTTGCAATGACTATGGTGGCCGGGGAGGCAATGACGGAGGAGGTGGTGATGAGACTGGAGACGAAACTGATGATGAGGGGGGTGGTGTATCGAAGCAAAATACCTTCGTTGCATTGACCGATAATCAAACACGTGCCGTGAGCCTGCTCTCCGATGACTCTGAGACAACATTGACCCAGTCGACATTGAAATTTCAGAAGCTCGATGAAAATCAATCAAGGCCACTCCTTCAACTTTCTCATTCCAAAGCAGGGTCCCCATACGTTATCATACTCTTTGGACCACAGGGATCGGCAATTCGCCTCTCCCTCGTACCGATGCTACTTACATTCTCGCGATATAAGGCGCCTGACTTGGATCCCATCCTCGCGTCTCTCCATTATATCGGTGCCAGGTGCGCGAGTCAATGGGACCCAAAGAACTCGACCCACCTTGTCGCCCCCGACAAGACTGCCGCGGCCAAGGGGATCATGGCGTGGGCATGTCGCAAGCCGGTGGTAACGAAGGCATATATTGAGGCGCTGTTGGAGAGAAAGGTTGCTCGAGAGGACTTGCCGAAGGAGTCGGATTACTGTCCACCGGGTAGTTGGGACGCAAATTACAATGTTACCTCAGAGCCCAGCTCGGCTCTTAAGGGCTATCTCATTGCTGTTATGGTTGATGATGATAATGCACCCTTGGCGTTATCTGCCGGTGCCGCGATCATATTGATCCACGAGGAAGCTCCTGACTCTGAGGCTGAGTTTGCCAAATGGTGGAATGAGCGAAAGACCAAGGCTCTCGCTGATGGGCTTGTTGTAGCTGTCGTCAACAGCACGTCGAAAACCTGCAGGAATTTCTCAGGATGGTTAAAAGATGATGGTAGCGTGCGATTTACCAATGCGAAGAATATTGCAAAGGCAATCACGGGTAATAATGGCGATGGTGATGTATTGGTGGATGTCGACAAGGCAGTGATCGAGAAAGTTGCCCAACCACCGCCTCCGGTTGGGCTTGATGATCTTCCTGATGTAGATCATCCTCCTGCATCCACCAAAGTTGCTGCGACTAAGTCGTCAAAAAACGTTGTGGTAAATGCCGAAACAGCCAATGAAAGTGAAATCAATTTCAATTCCAACAACAACAACGAAGATGAGCCGCCAGCGAGTACGCGGCGAAAGCGTCCTCAGGAGGAAGTGGTTAGCGAGAATGTTGATCAGCAAGCAGGAGATAAAGATCCACCTGAGCGACAGAAGCGCCATCGCAAGAACCAGGTCGAGGAAGCCCCCGCGGAAGAAGAAGTAGAGGAACCTATCACGAGCGACAAATCAAAAAATCAACAGAAAGTCGTTGACGAGAGCTCTGACGACGAGCCAGGAATTCCCACTGATCGAATTTCGTTACCCACGACCTCGGATGGATGGTTTGTGGCAGCACCCAAGAAAAGGAAGGCATTCCGAAAGCAGAGGGATGAAGATGTCGACGAGGAGGTACCTGATTCTTCAGCACTAACGGAGAAGATATCGGGATTGATCGTTCGCGAGTATATCCCACCCAATAAATCTGGTCGTAATGATGCTACGACGACCGCCACGAGGGCCAAGATCAAGAAGAAGGACTTCAAACGTTGTAAGCGTTTCTACTTTGTATTTATGTGTGTGATGCACTTGAGCAAGTCTTATTTTTTTGTTTTTCGTATGCCTCTATGATCCAGTCAAAAAGAACAATGTCTTGCTCGGTTACACAACATTCAACGGAGGAGATGCCCATCAAAATTCTAGCAATCTACCAAAAATCAGACTCGTGGACGTATTGCCTAAGGAGTCTGCTCGTCAGTTAGCGTTGCTGCAACAGCAAGAGAATCTCGAACGAGAGCAGGAGTTAGCAGATCACTTGTTCAATGACAATGTAGGGGCAGGCGGTAGGAACATGATGTCATATCTTAGTCAGAGCACGGCTAAAAAAGGCAGAGGTCGTCGTTAGATTTCCAGATCTCACTTTTATTCTACAAATTTGAGTAGGGCCACAGAAGTAGTCATTTATCTGTAACCCGAACCATTTATAAAAGGCATAGATTATCGGCAAATGAAAATTCACATCATCAACTCATCATTAATCTAGCATTTGTTACGATAATATAAGGTTTATACGTAACGTGGGTGAGCAAAGCAATCAACTCTTAGCATTAGCAGCTGCTCGGCGACCCAACTTTGATCGACGTGCCAAGGCTTCCCTCAGCTTAGTCCCCTTCCCCATTATGACTCTTCTCATCAAGCCTAGAACCTTGGCTCCACGTCCTTTGACCATCATACGAAAGCTTCTTGGAAGCAATGTAGAGATTAGTACACTTATCGGGCTTTTCCACGGAAAACCAATACCAGCCTTGTCTAATGGTATTTTGTTACGTGCGTCAGTTGTTATCAGATTCCCAATTTCATCAAGCAATACCAAAGTTGGTATACCCTTAACACCAAACTTCTCCCCTAGATATTGACCCCGTGCTCCCGTGGCCTCGTTCGGAGGTAATGCCAACCAACCACCCATTTGTGTAAAGTACTGCCCGAATGCATCAATGGATCGACACCGTGATATCCAAACAATTTCAAACTCATTCTTCTTCCCCCGTCGTGAATTGATCTTGTTATAAAAGTTGACAAGTTCAGGTGTAAATTTTCGACATGGACCACACCAATCGGCACTGAAATATAAACCAACGACTTTCTTCCCCTGTAATGCGACATTCGTATGATGTTGATGAACTTGTGCCTTTGTTTCATCAATCATTTCTAACGAAAGTAAGAGATCTCCCAGTAGATCAACGAATGGTCCTACCTGTTGTACGACTGCCGTAGTTGCCTCAGTTCCCGGTGTTTCTTTTGTAGCTGACGTTTCGTCTCCTTTCGACTCTGTCGATGTCGAAGCCAACGCCGGTTGAGAAGTCGACGCGCCTTCTTCCGCGGGGGATTCTACCTCATAGTCCTCTTCTGTTATTTTTGCCGTCGGTGTGGTGGCTTCGTCGTTATCAACATCCACAGCAGAAGAATTTACCTCAGCTATCGGGGAGGCGATTTCGTCGATATTACACTCAGCTGCCGCAACAAATTCGGCATCTGTATTATTATTGTTCATCGCCGTTTCAGCCGTCCTCAAAAATGCATTCGAATCGCTTCCAATAATATCATCCAAATCAGCGATATCATCATCGTCAACACTGATGGTAGCTGCAGTTGTTTCTTGGCTGCATGAATATCGAGGAAAGGTTATCAATAATAAAAGCGAAGCGACGAGGGTGCCGCGACGACACATCATCCTCCTCATGTGGGGCGGTGTAGGCGTGGCGTGGAGCCAAATGAAATTTGCGGGCTTGCTCCGACGTTCATTTTCATTTTTCCGTTGTTGGAAATCGTCTCGGGTCTTGGAAGGGAGGACCGAAGTTGGAGGGGAGCTAGTGAGCCTGCGCAGGCATTGTTGTATGATGCGTGTATCAGCATCAAGCGATGAGATGATTGTAGGCAGCAATGAAGCAATGACTCCAATAGTTTCAGCACTTCCCGGGATCGAGGATGACAAGACGGCCGACGAAGACGACGACGACTCTTCGAACAATGACGACAAGCTCACACCCATCGGCCTTATCAAATATATTTGCTCCCTTGCACTCCTTTCCTTTTCCATTGTCATTACTGGCGTACTAATTTTCAACCAAAATACAAGTCTCTCTGATGGCACCAATCCTTGGATCGCCATATGTGTCCTACTCGGAGCCATCGTTTGGTTAGGGATGATGGAGGGACAACAATCGTCTCTTGTGGGACTTACCGGCGTCGTCGATCATCTAGTGTACAAAGATACCCACCCTGTAGCATACAAACAAATATTACTAGCCTATCGAGGGAATAACCTGGATCGATATGTCAATGGTAGGCAATTTATGGTCGTCATTTGTGTTTTCGTTATCAATTTGTGTGGAGCACCATTGCCGGGAAGTGAGGTACTTAATTTGCCGAACGTGGCACAGGAAATATTCCTTGGATCGGGATTGGCAATGATTTTAATGACGTCCATGATTAGTCAATTGCCTCCCCAAGTCAATGCATCTCACTGCATGATTGACTTCATTAACAATTATCTTGCGCTATTTACACTATATGCCGCATTGGTACTTGAGTTTGTGGGATTCTGTCATGCATGCTACCTAATACAGAATCTAATCTCGTTGGTGTCGGGCCAACCCATCAAAACGAATGAAAAGCCACGAACATCCGTACAAGCAATATTCTTTTGGTTGCGTGTATTAATTTCACTATTGATCCTTGGCTTCTCATTGACTGTTACAATCGTTGCATTATTCGAAGGAAAGACGACCATGTATCGGGGTGTGCCAAATGTAGTATCTTTGATACTCTTCTTTGTACTCATTACAATTGTGGGCATGCTCGAGGCATTACAAATTGCATTCTTGGCAACATCTAAAATGCGAAAGGAGAATCGTGGGACATCATACTTTGGGAAGAAGACAGTGGAAGTTATCTCAAAACGGAATGGACAGAACCTTCCGGCCTTTATGATTGGTAGACAGCTTATGGTCGTTAGTTGTTTCTTCATCCTTGCACGTGTATCTACCCTCGATGTGACAGTTGGCGAGGATGAGAACATCTTCGGTGTTTCCGATGGTGTTCAATCATTCCTTAATACAGGTTTGCACGCTGCACTACTAATGACTATTCTGGGAAGCAGTACATGGAAGTTGGCCGCGTCAGCATTCCCAGTTGCTTTTGTTAATTTCCCATTCACCTTCATTTTGTTGTACATGGGCTTGTTCTTGGATTCAATTGGTATATGTTCGGGAGCTTGGGTGTTGGCGAAGGTGCAAAAGAGAATGCTGAGACTTCGACTAGATGAGACCTATGTTGGAACGCCAGAGAACCCTGTGTTGAGTAAAGATGCATTAGATGCTATGGCTGATGATGTGCTATTAGATGAAGGAATAATATCATCAAAAGATGCACTAGATGATGTCTTCGATCAGCCGACACGGTCACACGATGCTCTGGATGACATCGAGGAGAGGGCATCGTCAATAAAGCAAGTTTCGCGTCCAAATGGTAGTCAGAGAAAGTAATAAGAGTAAGGAGTCCATGCAGTGTTACTGGAAGTTTCATAGAAAAGAACTTCATGTTCGGTTGTCGCAACTGCGTTATTAGGTATCTCAATAGATTTAGTGTAAGAGCAAAGTAGTAGGAGTAGTGTTTTATCTTACGTAAAGTTGGATTATAAATGAATCAACGGACACAAAGTTAAGATCCAATGATGGCTCAAAGATCCCTCTGTTCCTGCTGCTCCCCCACGACAGCGTGCTGATTCAACCATGCCTGCCGCTCTGATTCTTCTTCCATAGTATTCCCTCCCTCCCCCTTATTCTTTTGAATCGAATATCGCACTGCCTGCTGACGTCGGCAACGATCGCACTTCGATGAGAATCCTTTCGTACCGAACTCAACCCATTTACGAAAGTTCTTACACCCCTTACACCACTTAATTTGCATCCCACTGGGATTTACGACCCATATTGCCACATCGCAATTATTACATACCCCCTTGTTCTGCTTGGGGATGGTATACTCACTCTCATCGCACATGACACAATTCTGGTAGTATCGGGCCGTGGGGAAATTGACTAATTCACAAAAGGTGGGTATTTCCACATCGGGCGCATTATCCACCTCACATCGCGGCGGGAGGGGGGTCGTCATCTTCATACATGGGATGGGCACTGCCTTGGTCACTTTGATTGGTTTTTGCTTCGATACATCCCGCTCCGCCTTCGTTGCACGCGTGCTAGATTGTTGTTGCTGCTGCTGTTTTAGCTGTTGTTGTGGTTGTTGGCCTTCTTGTTGACGATTGCTGGGCATTGCCATGACCGGCGCATGAGTGTGCACAATCGGTTGGTGTGATTGAAAGCTATTGCCTGATACCTGTGCCGATAATATTTGATTGGCGAGCATTTGCAATTCTAATGCACGAGCGAAGCATTGGTCGGACGACATGGACACGAGCTGGTTACGGACGTGTGTCATGAGGTTGCTCCATTGTGTGGTGATAAGGCCGCCGGTAGTAGCTTGTTTTGGCTTCTTGGCGGTAGCAGCCACGGCGAGATCGTCACCAGATCGTTTCGTACCAGCACCAACGCCACTTGCAGCAACATCCACGGACGCCGCGTTGGCAAGAGTACTCATAGCGTCGGGCTTCTGTTCGGTGACCATGGTGTTTTTTTGCCCTTCGAAATCCCTCGCCAACGACAAACGGCGAGAAAGGGCGAGAATCTTTATGTAGGAGAGTATGTAGATAGGGCAGGGCGGGGGAGGATGAGGAAGAAGGAAGGCAGATCGTGTACACTCCTCGGCGGCACGCGGTGGAGCTACGCAATGAAGCATTTATCCTACTCGAGCTCATGGCCGTCATCATCAGCTCTTCTTTTCTAACCAACTTGCAGCTTGACCTTGGAGGATGAGGTGTACTCCTTCATCATGCAATACGGTCGCCGTACAACACCCTATACCTTGATTCGTGTACAATTGTGCAATCCTTACGCCTGCCCCTTTAGATAAAAAGATAAGCAACAATCAAATTGATTAAACGAAAGAGAGGGTTGGATTTGGAGAGATGGGCGAGCATTTTTTGCGTTTATAATATCTCTTTTACGAGTCCTTCTATCAAAGCACTACAATATTCACACATCTCTCAACTTGGACTCCCTTCATTTTAAAGGATGGTGCAGCCGCCACCACCACCTTTCGCACCCTTGTGCCACTGATTTGGCTCGGTATGCGTTGTCGTGAAGGGCTCATCCATTTGCTGCGCAAAGTCTGACAATGCCTTACAGGCCTCACCCACGGTCTTTGCCTCTTTGACGATGGCCAACTCCTCCTTGAGGGACTTTACCTGCTCCTCGAGCGTTGCGGCTGCTTCTTCCTTGGGCATTGTTGCGGTACCGCGGTCGATGTTTGGGGGCAAATGAAAGTGGCCGGTCGGACGACGCTTCTGGAAAATATCAATGAGAATTTTAAATTTTAAGACATCAGAGAAAAGACATGCCGCGTTTTGAAGAGTGGGGACAAGGATGAGATGGCACTTCATCGCCAAGATAATTCCTGCACTAATTCACCACACGCTGGTAAATCTGGGGGTTTGTGCCACAGAGCCATTCAACAATGACGCTATTCCTGTCCCGATCGTTGCGCCATCATTCCCTATCGTCATTCCCAAGGCCATCGATAATGTTACGGCTACTATTGTTCATACGCCAGCCACTTCAAATGTTTCCGCGAAGACGTATATTAGCTTCGATGATGGACCGATGGTCGCGATTGACGATGAACTGAGGCTTCAACCGGAGGATGATTCCTTGGAGACAGCATACAACAAATACAGCCGAAACATGCGTATACGTCATCCAGAGGAACCGACCTTCTTTGATAGTCCATTTGCAGATCCGATATGCGTGTACAATGACACGATTGTTAAGGCCAATGTCACGGGACCAACAACCTTGTTCTGTTCAGGTCCTGATCATGCAAACGACGGCAGTAGCAAACGAGATGCAAGTACACCTCTCCACATTTCTAGCATGGGCAACCTGGATGCTCGCACGTTGGGACGATTCGCATATTTGTCGTCTTTGAAAAGATCACAGCTTCAATCGTTTCCGAGTCATGGACCTTCATCGGGAGGAACTCGGATTGTTGTTAAGCACATCAACAATACTACTCTCGTCAGTGGCAAGCGAGCATTATGCAGAATCGGAACTTACATTTCTCATGCGATAGAAGTTGGTGTAGACAGTGACTATGTCGTTTGCGTAGCTCCTCCTTGGTCAACCAACGGATATGCGCATGCAGTGAGTGTCGATGTATCGGTCGCGGGTCCGAGCAATTTCTTCTCAGGACGGCACGTCGTGTTCCGATACGATGGTATTTATTCTTTATCATCATTGCATCCTCCTTCCGGCCTGATTATCGGAGGTACCAAGGTAAAGATCCACGGTGGTCCTTTCATCTATCGCGATGATATCAAATGCAGCTTCGGAGAACAGGTCGTGAAAGCTGTGCATCATGATAACGCCCAGATATCATGCATCAGTCCGCATCTTGGTTGGATAGAAGAGGTTCAACGCGTGAGTGTATTCACGATGGCTGCCAGCCCTGAAATACAAGCAATATCTGCAACTGTTGATGATTACATAAATGAGGTTCATATTTGCAGTACTGTTGGTACTGACCTCGCGGATGATGAACTTGGGAGAGGATTCCGTCTAGTAGCACCCGGCGGATCTATTCAATACCCTCTGTCTCATCACACCCGATGGCTCCACTTTAATGAAACTGGAGACGGCATGAAGGAGGCATTGAGTAAAACTGGTCGCTTCCCAAGTGGTTTTCATGTTGATAGGAAGGGTCCATTTTCGGGCAGTAAGTATACCTGGGAAATTGTGCTTCCGAAGAATGAGTCCTTCGACGGAGAAACGCTGCACGTGGTGAACACTGGCGGAGGTGCTGTGAAATTGACAGGGACGAATGCTTCGGTTACATGCACCCTCGCCCTGAGAGGAACGAAGAAACTAGATGGGACGTTCAAATTGTTGTTTGTTAACGGCAATGAAGTGGAATCGTCCATACCCATAAATCACAATGCCACAAACGATGAGATTAAGCAAGCTCTCGAGGCTCTAAATGGTATTGATCGGGTAAAATTGGTATATGTTCGGGAGCTTGGGTGTTGGCGAAGGTGCAAAAGAGAATGCTGAGACTTCGACTAGATGAGACCTATGTTGGAACGCCAGAGAACCCTGTGTTGAGTAAAGATGCATTAGATGCTATGGCTGATGATGTGCTATTAGATGAAGGAATAATATCATCAAAAGATGCACTAGATGATGTCTTCGATCAGCCGACACGGTCACACGATGCTCTGGATGACATCGAGGAGAGGGCATCGTCAATAAAGCAAGTTTCGCGTCCAAATGGTAGTCAGAGAAAGTAATAAGAGTAAGGAGTCCATGCAGTGTTACTGGAAGTTTCATAGAAAAGAACTTCATGTTCGGTTGTCGCAACTGCGTTATTAGGTATCTCAATAGATTTAGTGTAAGAGCAAAGTAGTAGGAGTAGTGTTTTATCTTACGTAAAGTTGGATTATAAATGAATCAACGGACACAAAGTTAAGATCCAATGATGGCTCAAAGATCCCTCTGTTCCTGCTGCTCCCCCACGACAGCGTGCTGATTCAACCATGCCTGCCGCTCTGATTCTTCTTCCATAGTATTCCCTCCCTCCCCCTTATTCTTTTGAATCGAATATCGCACTGCCTGCTGACGTCGGCAACGATCGCACTTCGATGAGAATCCTTTCGTACCGAACTCAACCCATTTACGAAAGTTCTTACACCCCTTACACCACTTAATTTGCATCCCACTGGGATTTACGACCCATATTGCCACATCGCAATTATTACATACCCCCTTGTTCTGCTTGGGGATGGTATACTCACTCTCATCGCACATGACACAATTCTGGTAGTATCGGGCCGTGGGGAAATTGACTAATTCACAAAAGGTGGGTATTTCCACATCGGGCGCATTATCCACCTCACATCGCGGCGGGAGGGGGGTCGTCATCTTCATACATGGGATGGGCACTGCCTTGGTCACTTTGATTGGTTTTTGCTTCGATACATCCCGCTCCGCCTTCGTTGCACGCGTGCTAGATTGTTGTTGCTGCTGCTGTTTTAGCTGTTGTTGTGGTTGTTGGCCTTCTTGTTGACGATTGCTGGGCATTGCCATGACCGGCGCATGAGTGTGCACAATCGGTTGGTGTGATTGAAAGCTATTGCCTGATACCTGTGCCGATAATATTTGATTGGCGAGCATTTGCAATTCTAATGCACGAGCGAAGCATTGGTCGGACGACATGGACACGAGCTGGTTACGGACGTGTGTCATGAGGTTGCTCCATTGTGTGGTGATAAGGCCGCCGGTAGTAGCTTGTTTTGGCTTCTTGGCGGTAGCAGCCACGGCGAGATCGTCACCAGATCGTTTCGTACCAGCACCAACGCCACTTGCAGCAACATCCACGGACGCCGCGTTGGCAAGAGTACTCATAGCGTCGGGCTTCTGTTCGGTGACCATGGTGTTTTTTTGCCCTTCGAAATCCCTCGCCAACGACAAACGGCGAGAAAGGGCGAGAATCTTTATGTAGGAGAGTATGTAGATAGGGCAGGGCGGGGGAGGATGAGGAAGAAGGAAGGCAGATCGTGTACACTCCTCGGCGGCACGCGGTGGAGCTACGCAATGAAGCATTTATCCTACTCGAGCTCATGGCCGTCATCATCAGCTCTTCTTTTCTAACCAACTTGCAGCTTGACCTTGGAGGATGAGGTGTACTCCTTCATCATGCAATACGGTCGCCGTACAACACCCTATACCTTGATTCGTGTACAATTGTGCAATCCTTACGCCTGCCCCTTTAGATAAAAAGATAAGCAACAATCAAATTGATTAAACGAAAGAGAGGGTTGGATTTGGAGAGATGGGCGAGCATTTTTTGCGTTTATAATATCTCTTTTACGAGTCCTTCTATCAAAGCACTACAATATTCACACATCTCTCAACTTGGACTCCCTTCATTTTAAAGGATGGTGCAGCCGCCACCACCACCTTTCGCACCCTTGTGCCACTGATTTGGCTCGGTATGCGTTGTCGTGAAGGGCTCATCCATTTGCTGCGCAAAGTCTGACAATGCCTTACAGGCCTCACCCACGGTCTTTGCCTCTTTGACGATGGCCAACTCCTCCTTGAGGGACTTTACCTGCTCCTCGAGCGTTGCGGCTGCTTCTTCCTTGGGCATTGTTGCGGTACCGCGGTCGATGTTTGGGGGCAAATGAAAGTGGCCGGTCGGACGACGCTTCTGGAAAATATCAATGAGAATTTTAAATTTTAAGACATCAGAGAAAAGACATGCCGCGTTTTGAAGAGTGGGGACAAGGATGAGATGGCACTTCATCGCCAAGATAATTCCTGCACTAATTCACCACACGCTGGTAAATCTGGGGGTTTGTGCCACAGAGCCATTCAACAATGACGCTATTCCTGTCCCGATCGTTGCGCCATCATTCCCTATCGTCATTCCCAAGGCCATCGATAATGTTACGGCTACTATTGTTCATACGCCAGCCACTTCAAATGTTTCCGCGAAGACGTATATTAGCTTCGATGATGGACCGATGGTCGCGATTGACGATGAACTGAGGCTTCAACCGGAGGATGATTCCTTGGAGACAGCATACAACAAATACAGCCGAAACATGCGTATACGTCATCCAGAGGAACCGACCTTCTTTGATAGTCCATTTGCAGATCCGATATGCGTGTACAATGACACGATTGTTAAGGCCAATGTCACGGGACCAACAACCTTGTTCTGTTCAGGTCCTGATCATGCAAACGACGGCAGTAGCAAACGAGATGCAAGTACACCTCTCCACATTTCTAGCATGGGCAACCTGGATGCTCGCACGTTGGGACGATTCGCATATTTGTCGTCTTTGAAAAGATCACAGCTTCAATCGTTTCCGAGTCATGGACCTTCATCGGGAGGAACTCGGATTGTTGTTAAGCACATCAACAATACTACTCTCGTCAGTGGCAAGCGAGCATTATGCAGAATCGGAACTTACATTTCTCATGCGATAGAAGTTGGTGTAGACAGTGACTATGTCGTTTGCGTAGCTCCTCCTTGGTCAACCAACGGATATGCGCATGCAGTGAGTGTCGATGTATCGGTCGCGGGTCCGAGCAATTTCTTCTCAGGACGGCACGTCGTGTTCCGATACGATGGTATTTATTCTTTATCATCATTGCATCCTCCTTCCGGCCTGATTATCGGAGGTACCAAGGTAAAGATCCACGGTGGTCCTTTCATCTATCGCGATGATATCAAATGCAGCTTCGGAGAACAGGTCGTGAAAGCTGTGCATCATGATAACGCCCAGATATCATGCATCAGTCCGCATCTTGGTTGGATAGAAGAGGTTCAACGCGTGAGTGTATTCACGATGGCTGCCAGCCCTGAAATACAAGCAATATCTGCAACTGTTGATGATTACATAAATGAGGTTCATATTTGCAGTACTGTTGGTACTGACCTCGCGGATGATGAACTTGGGAGAGGATTCCGTCTAGTAGCACCCGGCGGATCTATTCAATACCCTCTGTCTCATCACACCCGATGGCTCCACTTTAATGAAACTGGAGACGGCATGAAGGAGGCATTGAGTAAAACTGGTCGCTTCCCAAGTGGTTTTCATGTTGATAGGAAGGGTCCATTTTCGGGCAGTAAGTATACCTGGGAAATTGTGCTTCCGAAGAATGAGTCCTTCGACGGAGAAACGCTGCACGTGGTGAACACTGGCGGAGGTGCTGTGAAATTGACAGGGACGAATGCTTCGGTTACATGCACCCTCGCCCTGAGAGGAACGAAGAAACTAGATGGGACGTTCAAATTGTTGTTTGTTAACGGCAATGAAGTGGAATCGTCCATACCCATAAATCACAATGCCACAAACGATGAGATTAAGCAAGCTCTCGAGGCTCTAAATGGTATTGATCGGGTAAACGTCAACTCTATGAGCTTGGATTCCAATAGGACTGGCAGTGGCGCCTTCCAATGGCATATCACATTTGATAGCTTGAAAAATGCTGGAGATGTACCTTTACTGACGGCCCAGTATTCAACTGCCGATGCCCAGCTTCTTGGAAGTAGTGCGGCAATTGATGTTAGAGAAGTTAGGAAGGGTTCATCCAATGCTGTTTACAGAATTGATATTCCTTCACATGCTTCAAGGTTCTCTATATCATTCAATGGAATTGAAAGTGAAGTCCTTCCTTTTGAGGCCACTGCGGTCGAGGTACTCAATGCCATCGAATCTAGTGGAGGAGTGACAAGTTTAGCTGTGGAGCGATATGCAGACGATATATATTTCCTCGACATAATAGGAAATCCACTGGAAGGCAGGCTGAAAGCCAGTCTCTTCAATTGCACTGAGGAGGATACTATATTGCCATGTACGAGTGACTTGCTGAGTGCCGTCTTACACGTCCCCAACACCACCACGCCATTGGGAGGACACTTTTCACTCCGATATCCATCGTTTACGAACGTTTGTAAACAGTGTGTCCGCTATGTCACAGAGCCCATTAGCGTATTCAGCACTGCAACGCAGGTGGAGTTGGCTCTGCAAAAGCTAGATCTTGTTGATGGCGTCAAGGTTGTAATTACTGAAAGCGGTCGGTTTGGGGAGTATAAAGTATCTACCAAATCGGGTATTGTCGGCCATAGCCGAAATTTCTACATTCGTTTCATCCAAACAAAGTTCGATGCTTCATCCGTTCTTGACGACGATCTTCCCTTCTCTACGGGATTCACCGGAGACGTACCATTGCTTGAGATCGTCGCAGACAGTCTTCAAGGAACTCCAACAAGAGATGGTGCCTACTCAATCGACTACACTGCAACTGTGAGTGAAGTCGTGAAGGGAACTGATTTGAATCATGGTGGTAGCGTGCAAGTGTCTGTCTCTATCAACGGAGGAGTTGATTATTCAGCTGATTACCTTCTCTTTGAATACAATCCAGTTCCCATAGTTCACAAAATTACACCTGCCCACGGAAGTATCAATGGGAGGACAGCAGTTCGAATCGAAGGCTTTAACTTTCGTAGACAGTCTGCTCGCTTTTGTCTATTCTGGGATGTTGGTGATTCAATGGTCAATGGTATTCTCGTTCCCATATCGAAATATCAGTTGAGTGAGGCCGCCAGGCCATATGCCTTCTCGGTGTCTCGTGTTGTCAACAAAACTGTCCATCAGGAGGACAGATCAATCGCGGAAGTTTTGTGTATGACTCCAGCATCACTAAATCCTCGAATTGTATACGTGACCGTGGTTTCGAGTGAGCATGATGCATCCACGCTAGGAGGACCGTTATTGTCGGACAGGGGAAAGCTTTTTCGGTATCATGATGAGATCAAAATATCAGACGTCTATCCGCTTTCATCGTTGGTGACAGGGAATGTATCTGTTGTCGTTTTTGGTGGACCATTCATCTCAGACGAAGGACTGTTCTGTGCCTTTGGAAAGCGCTCTGTTCCTGGCATTTTTCTAAGTCCAAACCAGATAAAATGCATCACACCGCCACACGCTGCGGGGACGTACTCTCTCGAAGTTACCCAGAATGGTCAAGATTTCACGAAGTCTGGTCACGTATTTCGGTATCAGCTTCCCCATAAAGTCATACACATTAGCCCAGCATCTGGCCCATCGAAAAGAGCAGGAACGAATGTGAAAGTGATCGGAGTGAATTTTGTCAATAGTCCATCGCTGCAGTGCAGATTTGGATTGACGACAGTCCCGGCGGCTTTTGTCAGTAACACAGAAATTCTCTGTGCTGCGCCTCCAATAGATGATAAAGCATTGGGGTACATTCAAGTTTCAGGCTACTATCCTCAGCGCATGAGAGGAAGTCTAGTCTCATTTGCGGTCACGAACAATGGCCAAGACTTCACCTCTGGTGGCCACGAATTCTTTTATACGCAGGACATTCAAGCATTTCATTTATCACGTAGGGAAGGGCCGAGCCGTGGAGGAGGAACGCCTTTCATTCTGAGTGGGGAAAACTTCGTGAATAGTACACAGCTGACTTGTCGATTTGGGAAGGAAGCGACCCCCGCTTTCTTCCTCACCCACGATGCAGTACTTTGCTTCTCCCCACCATTCCAAGACGCGAACTATGGAGAAGATACTGTAGTCCCTCTCGCAGTGTCCAATAATGCAGCAGACTACGTATTTGCTGATTTCTTCACATATACTGCGGGGGTATCCCCAGGTCTCTATCAAGCAGGAACTGAAGGAAGAGACACACTACTCAGCTGTCCAAGGGGTGCTTACTGTGATGGGATCTTGTCCACCAATTTCACCCTTTGCAGCCCTGGAACGTACCAAAACTTGACTGGACAGGCGATCTGTGATGCATGTCCGATTGGATACATGTGCAATGAGTTTGGCCTGACTCTCCCAAGAATATGTCCACAGCATTATCTCTGCGACGAGGCAGGACTATCATTCCCTAAGCCGTGTCCAACAAACTATATTTGCAACAAGGGTACAGCTACTCTCGCAACTGACTTTATATTCGGTGATGAAATATGTTTTGACAACTCCACGGACGATTTTGGCCTCCAAGCATCTAGCTATCCAAAGAGACTATGGTCTGAAAGACATTCAATGCCGCTGGATGTGACCTCATCCACTCCGCCTATTCGTGGACGTTTTTGCCGTACTACTTCTCGTATCAACTACAGAGACGCCACCAATTTTCAGGTGTCAGATAGGTCATTCGATTATAGCTCCACCGGCTTAGCTCTCAAGAGACCGTTCTGTGTCGAAGGGACAGACTGCAAGTCTGAGGTTTCGCCAACTTCTCAAAAATGCAGCAAAGGCCACTATTGCAGGAATGGCAGAATGAATCCTTGTAGAGTTGGAACCTATTGTCCACACGACAAAGTCTTTGACCCGCTTCTTTGTGAGCCTGGGACATTCAACTACATGGTTGGTCAAGTGAAGTGTTCGGAGTGTCCTATCGGTTACTATTGTCCAGCATATGGACTTTCTGACCCACTCATTTGCTCTGCTGGCTTTGTTTGCTCCAGAAAGGGATTGGTCAGTCCAAATCTTCCATGTCCAGCAGGATTCTACTGTCTCAATGGAACCAAGACGTCTGATCCCTTTAGAAATGACACGACGCTTCGGCCATACGCGTGTAGTCCTGGCACATTTTGTGTTGCAGGGACAGGCTATAATGAGGTGAAGGATGGTTTTGTTGGATATGCACAGCCATGTACTGCCGGCTTTTTCTGCGAGGCCGCGTCTCCATCAGCTAAAGGATCAGGCGCATGTCCGCCATCGTTCCAATGTCCAAAAGGCACGGCCACTCCTCATCCTACACCAAAAGGGTATCACGCTGAGCACCCCGGAACTATTGAGTCCTCTGCTTGCTTGCCTGGTTTCTACGCGCCGACAATTCAATCAGACAAATGTCATCCATGTCCGCCTGGCACATCTTGCTCGTTTGAAGGATTATTTGCGGCTGAGGACTGCGGGCCGGGCACGTATCGATCAACCCATGATGATGGTGGCAATATTTGCGTACCATGCCCCCAAGGCACGTGGTCGAAAAACTGGGGACTGAGAGAAAAGGGCGAGTGCGCACGCTGTCCAACAGGTGTAGTCTGTCCAATTGATGGTATGACCAGGCCTTGCAGTTATGCAGACTTACCTACCCCGTACGAGCCGATTGTTAACTATCGCGATATGCCAGCATTTGAGTATGCTTTCCCCGCAGATTCTAGACCACCTCCCTTCTCAATCGATGAGTGTCTTGCTTTGAATACCAAGCTGAGCACTAATTACTTCTACTCGTACGGTGAATTAGTACCACCATACATTGATATTTTAGGTCGTGGTCCACACTTTCGGGCGTCGGATCAAAGCTCACTCAAGTATCAAAGCTCTGCAAAATGCTACAAAAACTCGCAACCACACGGATCTCTTGTTTACCAACGAATGGCGGACTATTATGGACCCCAGTATGACATTCAGACTGGGCATCCCCATCAAGGATACGGGATAGCACTACTGAACAATCAAATCTATGCTACTGCTCCACCAAATGGATTCGATTACAGTTTCACTTATTATCGCGGAGAAGGAAATGGGTACATTGATCTCCCCAAAGCTCGAGTCTACGATCCAACATTCAATTGCACGCACGGATTGCAACTGATGAATTCCTCACTTGTCAAAAATTCACGGCAGATTGTGTACACGGATCCAACAAACGACTTTGAGGGTGGTGTTGACGTTAAGAGATGCCCTACTTTTGATGAGAATCTCGGCTGTTACATCGATCCGACGTATGAATTGCATACCAAAGGAGATTGTTGTAGAATCGAGACATTCGTACAACGAGCTATCTATTTGGCTCATGACCAATTCTATAAGGGGACTTGTGAGGCTGATTTGATATGCACAGAGGGTGGATTTGGTGAAACACAAGCAAAGCCGTGCGATTCTGGATTCGTTTGCGACGAAAAGACATCACTTGAAAGCTCAGATCATCATCGTTGTCCTGCTGGGTTTGTTTGTGACTTTGCGACAACCCCTGACACCGATCTGTATGCACCAGCGAGTCAATTAAAGCAGCTATGCACGGAAGGTCATTACTGTGGAAGTGACAACCCAAGCCTACCACGGTACGGTATCTGCCCAGAGAATCATTGGTGTCCGACTGGAACTTCTGATCCTTATATTGGCTCACTTGCAAAAGATGGCCTACTTCGTCTGCTTCATAACATTCGTACGACTCCTGCCGCAAAACTTAAGTATGATGGTGGTGACATATTTGTTTTGCTTAGTGATCATGATAATGGATGCAACACAGCGACCCACCCAAGTTTGAAGACACGATTCAAGACAAAGGCATACAATGAGACGAATGTGAATTACATTAATTATCTTTCAGATCAAGTGGAATTGCCAATAACTGTAAACGAGGCTACGGCTGCAAAAGAGCACTGTGCTAGAGATAACAAATCTTCATTCATTCGAGATGCTATGAGACGCCGAGAATGTAACTGTCACAGACAATTCCTAACTCTTGCTAAAGTGTATCGATTTTGGAAATGCAAATCAAACATTGCACTTGATGATCTAGGTTTTGGAGACGTGACAATGTCTCCGTCTGAGCGCGGGATGCGAGACTTTTGGTATCCATATTCCCGAATTCACAAGCTCGGTGTCGCATTCGATCCAGCTATGGAAGTCTTTGGACTCATCTATGGGGATGGTAGCACTTGCAATTTTTCTGATTCAAGTAATGTTCTCTCTTTGGTAGAAGGTCGACTTCCTGACGAGGAAGAACTCCCAAATGTATCAACCTTGACAAAGCATTACAGCAATTATCTTGATATCAATGTAAATGAGGGATTATCCGTACGCTTTACGAGTGCTGAGCGCAGGACCTTTGCCAGTTATGCCGAATTGAAAGACGTCGTAGGAGCCGAATACCATTCCGAGCGTGAGCAAATCGCCAGCGACAGCCGAAGCTATATTGATCCACACATTTTCGATCTCTACATCTCCCTCAAGCTTATCGAACAATTCGGACAAAAGTTAGAGAAATTTGTGTATTTGAATGCCACCAATAAAACTTCGACATCGTCAATAGAGCTTGTCCTCGGACAGGGAAACAATACATCACGACAAAGGTTCGACTTTGTCGGGCCACTTGATTGGTGCGAATGCCAGAACTTGCTGCGATGCCCAAATGCGACTCTATCCGACCAAGGATCGACAACTATAGCTGACTGTGTTTCAACTAAGGATGAAGTGCTGCATCGCATTTCACTCCTACCTCCAGTTTACAACTCGACCACAGCTATCCCGTCAACGAATGAGGGCTCTGTCGACGAGTCAAGTACAGTGACATTAAAGCCTTATGAGGTCGCTATCCTTACAATTGATCAGTCGCAATTGCCTTCCAATCTCACGTACGGTGATCATTACAGAATAGCAATTTATGATGGCTGTAAGCCATGTCCGATCCGCTATCGTTGCAAGAAGGCAAGTGTGGGTGATAAGGCTCAACAACCCTCTTGTCTCTATCCATCCATGCTGAAGCAGGGGGAACATCTCAACGAGTGCTTGAAACAACATAGGAAACCGGTCTGCTTTCGCAAAGACGGATTTATGGAAGAGGTGGCAACTTGCCGCAGATTATCTGAGAATGGTGGCAAAACTGTCAAAAGCACTTACAACTCTTCATTTGTGCTCTTCACAGAACCAGACCTTGAAAAATGCCTGTCGCGGCCATACTTTTGCTCTGATACCTCATGGAACTTTCGTTCTTATCGTCGTCTCTGCCAAGATGATCAAGAACTTGACAAGTCACCAATTTACAATTGCTCGGACGTTCAACGATGGCAAACATACGCTAACTGGCGAAATACGATATGTTGTTCGCAAGTGCCAGAGCTGCAGGGAATTGATTCTTGCCATGCAGACTCATTCTGTGTAGACAATCCGCTCATTGAACATATTATAAGGGAAAAGCTGATTAGCATGTTTGAATCAGAGTACGGCTTCATTCCGCCAGCGAAGCCACCAAAGGGTGAGCTTCTTATGAATGCCAGCTTACAAGAGGAGATTGGCAATGATCATCCTTTCGATCTTTTCACCGAGTACCAAAAGCCATATAAGGAAGAGGGGATCATCCCATTAGCCGCGCTGCACAACGAGAACAATCCAGAATCTAGCTCATCTTGGATGACAACTCCAAGCTGCTGTGAATGCCACCGTCACTCGATGTCTCCTTTCTTTGCCTCCAATGCACTTGTCTCAGGATTTCCCGACGATAAGCACCAGGTGATTCAACTAGCTATAAGTGCTTTGGTCAAAGTTGAGCTGACTGTTGTTGTAGAACTCATGCATGGAGCATTCTATTCCGAGTTCGCTGATTATTATGCTCCAATGGATAAGACTTTGCTTCGGGTGCACTCCCCTTCCCGATTCGGACAAGTTCTTAATGATGTGGCGACATGGTTAGCAGTGATGGAGAAGAAGGGGTTTGATAAATTGAAGCTCGATCTGCCTCTCAACCTACCGACTAACGTAGATGACGGTGAAAACATCATAACAATGGAAAATCGTTTCCTAGTGGATCGGCCGAGTAATTTATCAGTTGGAGACAGTCGCTTGGCTAGCGCTTTCGTATCAAGCACAACTCTTGACAAATATAGCACGCTGGTGCATCCTATATCCGACCCATATGAACAGTTAGCTATCAAGAATGATAAACTGTGGCCGAACGACTTTATCGCATTGCCTTATTTGCCATTTTTCTCAAGTTGTGATGGCTATGACAGGTTTGTTATGGCGTTATGATTTAACTATATGTGGGATAGCTTTTCCGTCGCTCAATCCACACTCCACTTGTTCCTATTCTTTCACAGTCATATCAGTTTGAGCCGATTGTTGGAGGAGCACCCTGATTGTCTTCAAGTGAGTATCGATCAGGCTGTGCCGGCAAGTGAATTTAGTGGCGCATCTCCAGTCGGCGATAAGTGTCTGGGGATTGTACTGAATTGCGCATACGAAGAAGATTTAAGAGAAGCAAGAACAAACTTGCGCTGGTATGAGGCATCTCCCGGATCTACCCTCTTTCATATCGTAAGTTATGCCAATCAATTATTGTTTATTCTGTATGTGCATTCTAAATCAAAAACTATCTGTCGCCATCTCTCTCTCGTGTACTGCTATTTGCGGGACAGACGAGGGATGCTGTACCTTCAAGCCAGTTCGTACCGTCTACCTCCGATGAAGAATGGGGAAGAACCAGTGCATTGCATCAGCTGCGTGAGCATGGTTTGATTCCCGTGTCAGTCGCTGGTAACTTGGGAGGATACCGCCACGCCATACCAAGAAAGATCAAGCTGGAGCTCAAATATTTCCAAGTTGCAAGAGGCGACAAGAGGCTTGTCGACGTGAAATTGTATTATGATGATCTGTGCACCACCCAAGAGCCGGTGCAATTCGGAGGAAGCGTTACTATTCTGGACATGATGCAGGAACGGGGTATATTTCCGTGCGATGTTGACATAAACGGGAAAATGAAGTCGCAAGGCTACAACCTTGAAATCCAATATTACCCACTGATATGGTTTGAATTAGTCAATGACTTTGAGTTTGGAGGATCTGTGTATTCGGTCTTTTTTGCAGGGATAGGCTCGACAGTATTATCCCTGGGCGGAGTTGTCTATGCAATGAATCGTCTTTGCACAAAGCTGCGACATCCTCCTCAATTCATGGGCCTCTCATTTGTAAAACTGTTTGCTTGGCCGCAGATAGTGGGGATTGGCTTGGCAGTTGTGCCGTACACGGTAGCTATCTTAATGGTTCATTCCTTGTTCTACAATCCAATGGTCCGCTCCTGGTGGAGTAATTCTAGTTGGTTGTATGTCGGGAAAATTAGCGAGAAAGAGCAGATCGAAATCGACATGGGAAGATTAGGCTCGGCATTAATCGTTCTCGGCTTTTATTCGATTTGTAGAGCGTTGCATTTCCTTATTCCTTCAACCGCAGCTAGAAACGTCGACGCTGATTTAAAGACTCAGGATCAAACTGGGAGTATAGTCGCCAAGCGAGCCAATTTTATCTGGATAGGACTTTCAATTGAAGCTATCATGATGTGTGTGTGGGAGTTTTCATATTCAGATGAGTTCAGAAATAACATTTTCCGCTTCAAGGTCTTATTTCAACTACTTCAGGTGTTGCTTGAGCTGGTGGCGTCCCACGTCATGGGAGATCGTTTATTAGCTGCACCCCTTCTCGTCTCAATACAGATGGCAGAATTACTCGTTACCATGGGCGCTCGTAATTTTGTTGAATTTACCCTGTGCTACCTCGTCGAGGTGTCAATGATGGTATTTCAACGTCTCTTCCTCAACCCTCTGATTAAAACGATTATGACATTATGGCCTCGATGGAGATTGATGCTAATACAACTTTTAAGAAGCAAGGGTCTCACACGGCAAGAGCAACAGGCACGGGAGTTGAGATGGAAAAAGGTGAACGAGGATATTGAGCTTCGATCTGAAGGTGTGGAGCCTCTTCTTGATTCACTCTCGTTGTACAGTGTGGAGAAGACGGGTAGTATTCTGTTTCCGTTCATGTGTTTCTTAGTCATGTTCCTGTATACAGAGTCAGAAATGGCCAAATCGTACGATATCAACCGACAAGAGCTCTTGTATTATGGCCTGTTTGCGTTCTTCATGATCCCATGGATGGCTCTTCTTGATTGTTTTATCTTTAGCAGCCAAGAACTACTTTATGGGTGGAGAGTGTTTGACTATTTTTCATATCAACGATGGAGATTCGCCAATCGTGAGAATGGATGGAATCTCTTCTCACACGTGGACGAAAGTGTCAATCAGCTTCTCCAGGGTGTCGACTTGTTATGCTTTTCATCCCAGTATTACTTTATTCTGAGTATTATTGCACTCGGATTTGGAACCAACATGATGGGCATCACCATTTGCTTGCGAAAAAGTCACAACTTTCTTGGAGATCCTTCCTTTCCTTTTATTGTAGCTATGGTTGTCATATCTTTTGAAGTGATTGCTCAACTCTGCATTATCGTATCGAGTACAAGCATAGATACAATCTTGTGGTATGGGATTTGGAATGTGACAAAGTTACAAGGGACCATGGATGATGTAATTGCTTCGAAACTGGCTATTGGCGAAGGAAGACAAGAAGACCTCGAACAGGAGAGGCAGGAGCTCCTTGCGATGAATAGCGAATCATTCAGGCATGCATTCATCGAGAAAAATCGACCATGGGTATTGTCGCACCTCGTTGAGCTTATCATTCCTGACGTATTACAGGATGTAGGTTCCGACGGCCGCCCAGTAATCGATTATTTGCGTGACATATATTCCACTCTAATGAATGTCGGCAAGGGTGTCAACCAACAATCAGATGACCATTCCTATATAAGTAGTGATGACTATTCAGACGAGGAGGAGGAGAAAAGGCGGCAGTGGGATCGCACGCCTTTAGAAGGCAATAAGCTTCTAATTGCACAAATTTGGATCCAAAAAGCACGAAAGAGACATATTTTCACTGCCGCCGTGGAAGGATTGATTGAGAAAAGGAAAGAAGACCATTGTACATCGTGTTCGAGAGCTGCTGACCAGTGCAAGTCACTTACTGCGGGCTTAGACTGGAACAACAAGTTTGATCAATATGCAATTGACAACCTCATCAAGGAGTTTGAGGATAACTATTCATCCGAAGAGACTAGCCTTGATCTTTGGAAGGCGTTTTTTAGAGAAAATGCAAGGTATTCAACTTGTTGCAACATTTGTCTTGATCAAATTGAGCAGCAGAAACGTCACAAGGATGTACGCCGCGTGGGTGCCGGGGTCGTGATTCGACCAGGAGATATAAGCAGCGATGACGAATCGGACGACGGCAAACCTTTTGATCCGGTGATTGTAGTGAGATCATCAGATGAGGGAAAGATGATGAGCAAGTGGCTACAGGGGGCACGAGAAAAGCTAGGTGGTGAGTTTCCTCGTTCATCAGCTGCAATGCAGACGGAACAATACCTTGAGAAGTTGAAATATCGCACTCCCATAGAAGACATGACAGAGACTGAAGCGGTAGACACTAGAATTGACGAAATTGGTGAAGAGATTGTTAAGCGATGGCTTGCCGACGCAAGAAAAGAAGTAGTAGTAAGGTTTGAAAAGCAATTGATTGATATTCGATCTCAACTGCAAGCTACAATCGGGTCTTTGGATGCCAAGGACTCTGATACAAGAATTGAAGGTCGAGCATTTTCAATTGAAGGTGACCAAATCTTGAAACAAAAAGTCGCTGTGGATTCAAAACTTTCGGAGCAACTTGCGTTTTTGCGGTTATCCTATGATAATTCAGTGAAAGAGATAGACGAGAAGCTGCAAGAAAAGAAGGATGATTTGGACACATCCTTATCTGAGCTAAAGGCACTATCCCAATGCACAAGGGAGTCCAGAAAGTTGGAGATTAACAAATTGATGGGTGCAAGCCAGAGCGAAGTGGAAAGTGTTGCATTACAAAATCAGCTACAGACGGAGCTGGAAGACGAGGAAAGATTGTTGCAATTGAAAATCGTCGAAATGCATACTCGATTTGCAGAGTTTTCGAAGTTGCTTGACAGAGAGCGTCATTCTACTTTGCAATCGCATGAACGAGAATGTATTTTGCTAACGGGGAAGTCTCGGAAGGATTATATGAATCGAGAACGTGACTGGCAAAAAAGAAGCCTCATTTGGATTGGAAGGGTCAATCGAATGTCACAAACTAATGCATTACAATCTCCGTATGTTGCATGAGAGGTGGTTAGAATACTATATCTAATAGAAGCAGATGACACTTGTCACTTGTGAACCATTAGACTACTCTAGAATATGGAACAAAGTGTTCTAGGGGGGAACAATGAATTAATCCATGTTCAGGCATTGTTGTGTGTGGAAAGAGAGACTTTGTGTGTGATTGTAAGATATGCATGAATCAAAATCAATTCCATCATTGTTTTAGAATACAAATTCACCTTGTCGCATCTACATATTAGACACTATTGTAAACTAAATGTCAATCCGAAGATCAACTTCATAAAGATAGTATGCGTTTCATCATCATCTACTTTAACTGGCATTAGAACAGTATGAGACTACCTTCATTCTTACTCTCAGTGGACAAATATCAGGCTAGGGCTACATTCTGATTCCACTAGCCACAGTTGAAGGTGCTGAATCACATTTTATATGTATCAAGTAGAACTGCGCCACTGAGACTATGAGACCAAGCAAAATGAGATTGGAGTTCCATCCTCAAACAACTGGCCACAATGGAAGGTGCTGAAACACAAAATATATGTATGAAGAAGACCTGATATGAGTATGAAGTGGGTGGGGTGCCCAAATCATAACAGGCAGCATCACATGCTGTGAATCTCGTCTGAAAACAATATATAGAGATGGAGTAGATTTCCTTTGAGTATGAAGAGGGTGGGATACTCAATCATAACGTAACAGTGGAAATTCATGTCGAAGGTCAAATACAGACAGAATCTCCTACAACAAACACTAAAGCAGACCGTTTATGCATATGAAGTTGGTCAGGAACCCCAACAAATAAGTAAAGCACCAGAGGCATTATATAAATTTAGGATATTCAATTAATCTGTACACAAAATTGAGAGTTCTAATATACTGATGAAACCAGCGGAAGACCATCACCCTTCCCTTTAGTTGGCACAGCCGCCACAGATCCGGTACGGAATTGTCTAACCCCTGCAAGGGATGTAAAGCCCCATTTTTTTCGTAATTGATCCTCAAAACCGTTCTCGTGCAGTGTTCTAACTACCCAATTCTCATTGTTGTGTACTCCAACGAAAAATGAGTCATCAAGCTCCACCATTGCTCTACCACCACTCAGCATCCTTACTCTAACATTGACCGTGTCATCCAATCCTAATACCTTCTTAACAAAGCATTCGGCATCCTCGACGGCTTTTAAATGTGCTGACGTTGCCTCAACACCCATGGCAAGACGACTACGTAGACACGGACTTGCTGCAGCATTCCAATTCGGCAATCCAAGATGCTTCGCTGCACGTCGGACATCAAGTTTGGTCATGTGAGATAGAGGAGATCGTACTGCAAAGTTCGATGCAGCGACAAGACCAAGACGGGTAGGGTCGTGTAGATCATCTGCGTTTGTGCCATTATAGAGTATCACATCCCCGTTCCTGTAACATGACTCTTCACTATCATCATCGACCATAGTATCAGCGCTCAAAGAGCTACTCGCATATCCATCGTCGTATAGTCGGCGACTTATTAGTTGATTTTGCCGCACTTTAACCTCCTCATTTTTGGTATTGGCCACATGCATCGCGACGGCTTCTAATGTGCTATACAAATGAGTCTTACAAACGTAGCACGCATAACCATCATTGCGTTTATATGCATCATCTTCACCCTCCGTCGTGGGGATTTCTGTAAGTGGTATGCCAATATAGGATGCCACGGCTCTTGCCGAGTGTATTTGTGATCGAGGCACAGCGTTGGATATACCGAGTACTGCTCTTACTGAGCCACCACCTGATGATGATGACTGCTGCTGGCTATTAAAGACTCGATGAACAAGTGCCGCAACCAAACTTGAATCTACTCCACCGCTGTAGGCAATGACATGATGATGATTAACAATCATACCCTCCTCCTTCTCCAAAATCATCATTTCTGATGTACGCATGAGCAAATCATCGACCAATACCGTTGCATCGTCGTTATGAATGACGGTACTGCCACTGAGAGATGACGATCGACTATTGTGCTGTGTTACCACGATTTCATCGGAGGAAACATTCGACTTCAGACGATGCTGGGCAAGGATAGGAGAGCGTCTACGACAAGAGGATGTTGAGCCAGCGGCGACACGGCAGCTCACGATGATCGAGCGGATTTGGAGCGTCATGTCGTCTCCCTACTTACTTATCTACTCCCTAGGTACGACGCACAGAAACAGAAACCACCGGTATTGAGGCCGGCTACAGCCTCTACAAAAATGAGAAACGAAGATATGAAAGCGAAAGCCTGCTGATAATCGCGTGCTCACAACCCTGTTGTGTAGTCGTAGTTATCCGATCTTATCGTCATCATGTGCAAACCCTCGAGCCAATCTCCGACGGTCAAGCTGGCCAAGTGTGATGAGTGGATCCAAGATTTCGACCACGATGCATTCGCAGCCGACATAAAGAGCCTTGGCGATGAGCTCGAGAAGAACCAAGGACCGGCCGATGTGGCCCACCTTAACAAAGTAATACTGTGGAGTAACATGTTCGGTATCATAGGTATGCTGACTATGGGACTGGGTGTTAACATCCTTGCCATCGTTGGGCTATCAACCTTCACCTTTTCTCGATGGACAATGATTGCACACCATACCTGCCATGGAGGGTATGATCGGTGCCACCCTGATAAGAACCGTTGGAATAGGTTCAAGTTCGCCATTGGTAATTTATGGACACGCACGTGTGACTGGTTCGATTGGATGATTCCCGAGGCGTGGAATGTTGAGCATAACAACAGACATCATTACTGTCTAAGTGAGATTGAAGATCCAGATCTTGTGGAAAATAACCTCACTGGATTGCGCTTGTTGCCTATCCCTCGCGTCATAAAGTTGATGATTGTGCCCATCGTGGCATCTATATGGAAATGGTTTTACTACGCACCCAATACCTACAAGGAATTGAAGCTTGCACGGTGGAGACAGGCAGGTACGAAGATACCCGAAGGAGTAATAACAAGCAAACATGTCACCATCCGCACCCTTCTCTTCCAGGGTGGAACACCCTTTTTCTCCTTCTGGGAATTCTTCTCCATCGTCATGGCTCCCTACCTCTTTATTCACTTCTTCCTCTTCCCGGCTCCCCTATTGGTCCTTGGTGAATACTTGGGCACTGGATATGATATGTACATATCGGCTGTGAAGAACCTCTTCCTTGCTGAACTCCTAACGAACATCCATGGCTTCGTGGTCATTGCAACCAACCATGCCGGTGATGACATGTATCGTTTCCGTGACGGGTGTCGTCCGTACTCTGGATCATTCTACCTTCGTCAGGTTTTGGCATCTGTCGACTTTTGGACTGGCAGTGACATCAACGACTTTTTGCACGGTTACCTCAATTACCAAATTGAACACCACTTGTGGCCCAGTCTTTCAATGCTTTCGTACAAGAGATCTCAACCTATGGTCAAGGCCATCTGTAAGAAGCACAATGTTCCATACGTACAGGAGAATGTCTTTCTTCGGGTAAAGAAGACGGTTGACATTATGACAGGTGCGACAAGTATGCATTGGTTCCCCGAGGAGTATGAGAAGAAGTTCCTTGAGATGGATGCCATTGCTGAGGCTGCCAAGAAAACCAGCAGAAAGATGGTCCTGTTGTCGGACAAGTGTATGGATGTCGCTCAATAGAAGGAGAATAATTCCTCTGTTTCATCAGAACATAGAGAGTGTACCTTTAAATCAATAGATAATTGCCTTTGAGCACTTTTCTTCTTCATCATGGTCCTCGCCAATTTCCTTGCAGTCGGCAACTCTGCACTTGCAGTGTACTGCGGTGTCCAATTATTCAATTACAAGGCAAACTTTTAATAATGATAAAGTTTGAAACATGTGACAGGATGACAACTCCCCAACATATAATTTAATTATTTGTTTCCGTTTGTAATCGGACATACGCGTCTCTGGCTTCGCTTCTCATCTCGGCACAAGAGCCATTGTATGCTTTTAATTTTGTGTGTCAATAAATTTACACCATTGGTCATGCTCTATCGACAGTTTTCTGTTTTGTATATCATATGTAGCAAGGTTGGCAGCAGTCTGCACAAGTGACAAAGTGAAGCCACCACAGATCACGTAGTAGTATGCTGTCCCCTGACTTGGCCACATCATATAAAAATTCAGCGAAGTCAGTCAGTAGTTGCAGTCTCCGATAACGCATGACCAATGGTGTAAATTTATTGACACACATGATCTCTCTAATTTCATCGAAAAAGTTGCATTGACCAAGTTTGATCTTCAATCATTTTATCATGGAAAAAGAAGCAACCCTGCAAATTGCATCAAATACCATACTCTCCAAGTGGGAATGAAAGAATGTCACAATAAATTAGGATCAGGTGGACAATACAAGGAGGATAAGAGCACCACCGCATACAGCTAATCTCCGTACCATTCAATGCACTCTTGGTTGTAAAGAATAATAGATGCAGTAGTCGATAATGAACTCTAATACAAAAAAGATAAAATTGAAAGACAGCAATAGCAACTACAGTCAGCCCTGTTCAGCAACCACAAATATGCTGCAAAGGTTGATGAGCAGAGTAAACGAAATTTCAAGGCTTCTCATTTGACAAAATTAGAAGAAATTGTGCAATTCATCGACGGAAGAACCGCCTTAAGACTCTGTGTGCATATAACGAATCATTTAATGCAGAAATAGAGATAGAGACATCCCGCAGAGTCAGGATTCTTCAGTATGCTGGCAGAATCAGAGTTATTCATTATGTTGGGAGTGAATTTGCTGCACTTGAAATTGAAATGCCCTGTCCTCTGGTAGTAGAGGACTGCCTTAATGATTTAAATCATCATAATTTTACGATAACAACAAATATTTACTGTCATTAGGTCTACTCACTACACACATTGGGAATGGGAACTGTGAGTTGAGATCCTGTGGTAGTGACCTAGGCAGTTACCTACGGTTAAATTACTGGTGGAAAAATTATGATCTATTTTATATCTAAAAATGGATGTCGAATGCGCACGCGAGTGCACATCGGCATACAAAGGAAAGCGGGGAATAT
>Ga0247843_1001460_pt1 | contig 48054 bp, 36 predicted proteins | sample LaCruzMarch2017__FD_192420 | JGI IMG/M metagenome (GOLD analysis project Ga0247843, IMG submission 192420) | Freshwater microbial communities from meromictic Lake La Cruz, Castile-La Mancha, Spain - LaCruzMarch2017_8m | ecosystem: Environmental > Aquatic > Freshwater > Lake | place: Spain...
CACTAACTGACTCTTTTACATGTATTAATTTTGGTGCCGACATAATGATTTAATATTTAGTCCAAAAGTAATACAAAAAAAGCCAATATGCAAATATTGGACTAATTATTTATTCACTTTGGTATTAGTTAAGGAAGATGCTTCTTCTTTCTTTTCAGTATTTAAATTGTAAAGTATGTAATGGTAAATAATTTTATCGGTTCTTGTAGATGTAACCGCTTGCTCTATCAATAAGAAACTTTTATCAAAAGCTATTTAATGAATATTACTAATGCCCGAATAAATTTCGCCATTATCATTTTCATCGAAGCGACCAACATTTGCCTCATTATATAATTCTCCATTATTTGGAGTATCTGAGCAATGTATAGAATAAGGGAAGCGCAATGGAAAACGATAATAATCTTTAAACCCTAAATAAGTATAAAATTGTTCTGGTTCATTTCCTACAACATTTTCAGGCAAATAACTTTTCAATAAAGTAATCTGTTCGGAGATGCCATTTGCTTGATGTGTATCAATATTTTCTAGCTTTGATAAACTGTCGCCAAAATTTTCAAATTGCCCAAAGGCGTTTTCACTAAAATTCTCAACGGCATTTACTGTTTTTCTAACGAAGATAAATATGCAAATCACAAGACCTATGATAGAACACAAAAATGTTGTCAGCCAAATATATTTGCCTTGTTTATTGTTAGCAAAAGCGATGATCCCAAAAATTAGCGATATCACTGTCATAATAAGACAAATGATGCCTAAACCAATTAATAGAGCTGCAGTAAAAAACATGATTATAAAGGAATATTTCCATGTTTTTTCTTAGGCAATTTGGCTGCTTTGTTTTCTAACATTTTAAACGCACGAATTAATTTTTCTCGAGTATCTTCTGGTTTAATGACTTCATCCACATAACCTCTTTCTGCTGCACGGTATGGATTTGCAAAATGATCCATATATTCTTTTTCTTTTTCAGCTAATTTAGCAGCAGGATCGGCAGCGGCAGCAATTTCAGTTTTGAAAATAATTTCAGCAGCACCTTTTGCACCCATTACAGCAATTTCTGCACTTGGCCAAGCGTAATTCATATCAGCACCAATGTGTTTACTGTTCATTACATCATAAGCGCCACCGTATGCTTTACGAGTAATCACTGTAATACGCGGAACAGTTGCTTCACAAAATGCATATAGTAATTTTGCACCGTTGTTAATGATACCATGCCATTCTTGATCGGTTCCTGGTAAAAATCCTGGAACATCTTCAAATACTAATAATGGAATATTAAAGCAATCGCAAAATCTTACAAAGCGTGCTGCTTTGGTAGAACAGTTGTTATCTAACACACCTGCTAAAAATGCTGGTTGATTAGCAACAATACCAATACTCTTACCAGCTAAACGAGCAAAACCAACAACAATATTTTCTGCATAATTTTTATGTACTTCTAAAAATGTTCCATCATCAATCACGCCTTCAATCACTTCTCTGATATCGTAAGGTTGGTTAGCGTTATCAGGAATAATTGTATTTAAAGCCGGACGTTTTTCATTGCCATTACTTTCGTAAGGAACGCTTGGAGCGTCATCCTCACAATTTTGAGGCATGTAGCTTAATAAAGCTTTGATGTTATTAATACACTCAATTTCGTTGGCACAAGAAAAATGGGTAACACCAGATTTCATTGAGTGAGCAGATGCTCCACCTAACTCTTCAGAAGTTACTTCTTCGTGTGTTACTGTTTTTACAACGTTAGGGCCTGTTACAAACATGTAGCTTGTATTCTCTACCATCATAATAAAATCGGTAATAGCAGGACTGTAAACAGCACCACCGGCGCATGGCCCCATAATAGCAGATAGCTGAGGAATTACTCCTGAAGCCATGGTGTTTTTATAAAAAATATCAGCATAACCTCCTAAAGAAACTACACCTTCTTGGATACGAGCTCCACCACTATCGTTTAAGCCAATTAACGGAGCGCCATTTTGCATGGCTAAATCCATAATACGGCAAATTTTTTCGGCATGTGTTTCAGATAATGAACCGCCAAAAACCGTAAAGTCTTGAGAGAATACATAAATCAATCTTCCGTTTACGGTTCCGTATCCAGTAACAACACCGTCACCTAAATATTTTTCTCTGTCCAATCCAAACTCTGTTGAACGGTGAGTCACAAACATGCCTATTTCTTCAAAGCTACCTTCGTCTAATAAAAAATGTAAACGCTCACGAGCGGTTAATTTCCCTTTTTTATGTTGAGAATCTATACGTTTTTGTCCGCCACCTAAAAGTGCTTCGGCCTGTTTTTCTTCTAGTAAAGATAATTTTGAGTTCATATCTGTTATTTTAGTTTCAGCTTTAGAAGCTAATGTTATATCCACTTATTTTAAAATTTAAATATACAATTTTGTGTAATAATTAGGCTTTTTTTGGTCCGTGAAAAGGTTTTTTATTTCCATGTTTAGCCCCATTAGTTTTTCCTTTTCCTCCAAAGCCACGGGGTTTATCAAATTTCTTTTTAGCTGCCTCTGGATTGTATTCTGGGCCAGCACCAAACTCTTCAGGAATTGGCATTTTAGTTACATCCATTCCCATTAATGCTTCAATTTGTGCAAAACGAGGTTGATCTTTTTCATTAATAAAAGTAATGGCAACACCTGCTTTTGCTGCACGAGCTGTACGACCAATACGGTGAATGTAATCCTCTGGATCTGGTGGCGCATCAAAATTTACTACTAAAGAAATTCCGTCCACATCAATTCCACGCGATAAAATATCGGTGCCAATTAAAATACGCAAGTTACGGGCTTTAAAATTTCGCATAATTTCTTCGCGTTCCGTTTGCTCCAAATCAGAAGAGAAACCTTGAACCGAATATTTTAAGGCTTTAAAGGTTTGCGCTAATTCTTTTACTTTTTCTTTGGTTGAAGAGAAAATAATGACAGAAGAAAAATCTTCATTTTTTAAAATCTCTTTTAATAATTTTTCTTTTTGTCCATCATAAACCACATAAGCCTGTTGCACAATGCCAGCTGCTGGTTTAGAAAGAGCAATATTAATCGTCTCAGGATTGTTTAATAAATGCCCAGCCAATACTCTAATTTTTGGTGCCATCGTCGCTGAGAACATAATGGTTTGTCTTTTTTCAGGAACGTATTTTAGGATGGTTTTAATATCATCCGCAAAACCCATATCCAACATACGATCGGCTTCATCTAAAATTAAATGCTCGATGGTGTCAAATTTAATATCTCCTGATTGAAGCAAAGCAATTAAACGGCCAGGAGTTGCAATCACAATATCTACACCTTCGCGCAACGATCTTGCTTGTCGTTCCCAAGTAACGCCATCATTGCCGCCATAAATGCCAATAGAACTAACGCCACAAAAATAAGCCATACCTTCAATTTGCTGGTCAATTTGCAATACCAATTCCCTCGTTGGAGCAATAATTAATGTATTAATACCACCTTTTTTAGTTTTGATAATTTTATCTAAAACCGGTAATACGAAGGCGGCAGTTTTTCCAGTACCAGTTTGGGCGCAGGCTATAAGGTCTTTTCCTTGTTGAATAACAGGAATGGCTTGTTGTTGTATAGGAGTAGGTAGTTTGTAACCCATAGATTGCAAACCATCTATTAATGATTGATCGAAATTAAAGTCGTTGAAAGTCAATTTTGTAAAGTATTAAATAAGTTCATTTTTAAAGGGCTAATTTACTATTTTTATGGCGTAAACACTACAAAAATGTACTGGATAAAAACACCTCATATTAACACAATTCATGGTTTTTCAATACGTCATGGGGGTGTTTCGGCTGAACCGTTTTTGAGTTTAAATTTAGGAGGAACGGAAGATTTGTCAGAAAATATTACTGAAAATAGAAAGCGTGCTTTAGGTGCTTTGAATATTGATATGAGCCAAGTATCATATTTAAACCAAATCCATAGTAATAGTGTTTGTCAAGCGAAAGTTGGAAAACAAACAGGCGATGCCTTGGTAACCAATCAAAAAAATATTGCCATTGCTGTTGGTGCAGCAGATTGTTACCCCATTTTATTTTATGATGAAAAAAATGAGGTCATTGGCTCTGCTCATTGCGGTTGGAAAGGAACATTAGCCAGAATTGTTAAAAGTACTTTACATGAAATGGTAAAGCTAGGTGCTGATATTAATCATATTAAGGTAGCAATCGGACAAGGTATTTGCGCGAAAAATTACGAGGTAAGTTTAGAGGTGATTCAACAATTTAGGGAAGCGGGTTTCCCAGAAAACTGCTGGAACGGACGTCAGATGGACCTTTTGAAGGCTAACGAATTTGTATCCTTAGAAAGTGGAGTTTTAAAAGAGAACATTTGGAGCATGAATCGTTGCACGACAGAGCCTGATTTCTTTTCTTACAGACGAGATAACGGAAAAACAGGAAGAATGTGGGCGGTGATTATGTTGAAATAATATGTAAATTTGTAACGTGAAAAAACATTATTTCATATTACTCATCCTAGTTGCTTTGGTTTTATTGCCAAGTATTACTGAAGCACAATGTGCGATGTGTAAAGCTTCTGTAGAAAGTAGTCAGGGACAAAAAAACTCAGTAGCTGGTGGAATCAATCAAGGAATTTTATACTTAATGGCGGTTCCTTATTTATTACTCGCATTTATTTTTCGTAAACAACTTGTTACTGTTTGGAGAGTCATCAGAAAAAAACCAGTTGCAGAAGAGGATTTGTAATCTTTACAATTCTTTCAAAATCGTGTATTCAAACTTTTCTAAATCGTAAGTTAATTCATTCATTAAATTCGCAATAAATTCTTTTCCGAATTTAGTGTAGTACATGCTGAAATTATCGTAGCGTTCTTGCGGTGTATTTTTAGGAAATAATTTTTCTTTAATTGCCCAAATTTGATTGATATCTGTTTCCGATTTTTGTTTTAACGCTCGGTTTATTTTTTGTTCGATAGTTGCTATACCATTAATGGATTTTTGTTTTTCGGCTTCCGTTGTTCCAACCAATGTTTTGTCAATAGCAGAAACAGTTTCTAATACTGAAGCATAGATAGAAGTCAATTGAGTTTTCGCCGCTTCTAAGTTTATATCATCATGTTGTGTTTTAATGAATGCCTTTACTAATTCCTCGCCATCTTTAAATACATCTTCAATAGTGAGGTTTAACTTTTGAATTTTGTTTTGAGTGACTTTATCGATAAACATAACAAAATTGCGAGGCATTAAAATTGGCAAATGAATTTCATAAACTTCAAATAGCATTTTATATTCTAACCAATAGGCTATTTCTCCAGGGCCGCCAACGTATGCAATATTTGGCAATATTTTTTGTTGGTATAACGGGCGCAACACCACGTTAGGACTTAACTTTTCTGGTGTTGTTTCAATGATGTTATTTAATTCTTGTTCTGTGAATGTAATGTCTCTGTTCAAAACAGCATAATGAGAGCCTTGTTTTTCGATGCGTTCTCTTAACCCTTTTTCTTTATAAAAAACATTAATATCGCGTGGAGTAACTTGAGCAGAATAATTTACTTGTAATTCATCAATAGTTTTGTTTACCAATTTAACAGAGGTGTTCTCGAAAATATCTTTTTTAAATTCATCTTTAAACAGTTGTTTTAAATTAGAATCATTCCCATCTAAAATAACGATTCCATATTCTCCAAATAGCTCATTTACCAAATAACGTGTAGCATCTGCTAAATTTGAATGATTCGTATATGCTTTTTTGAACAGTTGAATCAATTCATTTGATTTTTCGTTATCGCCTAAAATGGTTTTTAGTTCGGTAATTACTTCTTGTAATCCTACAGTGCTGAATTCTCCAACCGCTCCTTTCTGTGTGCTATTCCACATTACCTTTTTTCCAAAAGCAAATGCGTGATTTATTTCTTCAAAATCATGATCCTCACTAGCCATCCAATATATAGGTACAAAATCTTTTTTAGGAAAATTTGTTTTTAAAGCTTTGCATAAATTAATTGTGCTGGCAATTTTATAAATAAAATAAAGAGGACCAGTAAATAAACATAATTGATGTCCTGTTGTCACAGTATAAGCAGTTGCTTTTTCTAATAATACAATATTTGCTTTTGATAATGCAGTTGTATTCGATACAAGATTAGATTGTTGATTTAACGCATTTACTAAAGCCGGTCGGTTTAAGTAATCAAATTTATTTTTCTCCATGTACAATGTAAAATCTTTTAACGAAAAGTGTTCGTTATAAAATGATTTTACCTGAGATGACTGGGAAATATAATCTGAAAACAGAGATGAGAAAAGACCAGTAGTGGATAGTGGAATGTTTTGTTTTTGAAACATATCGTTAAATTAAATAGGGAGTAAAGGAAATTATTATTTCGAAATAATTAATTTCTGTACATGTATTTTATTGTTAATTAACAGTTTTACAAAGTAAACACCATTGCTCATGTTTAGTTCATTTTTAGAGATAGTTTCTGAGTAATCACCAGCAGATTGTGCAATAGGTGATTTTTGATAAATAGATTTTCCTAACACATCAATAATTTGTATTCCAACTTTCGCATTTGAATTTAGCTGATAGCTGATAGTAGTTTTATCATTACTAGGATTTGGGAAAATTAAGAAATTTGGATTTGCATCTCGCATTTCATTTAATCCTACAGTAGATGATGTAATATTAACATCATCAATATAAACGTTGTTACTTACAAAACTAGATTTGTATTGAAACTTAACTAATACGTTACTCGTTTGAAAAATTGAAATAATAGGAATAGAATACATCGTCCAAGTAGTTGAACCATCCGTCATAAAAGCACTAGTTGTTGCAGGATTATTCATTAATGAAGCGCCTGAATATAAACCTCTTTGTACCCATGAGTTGCCACAATTGGAAGAGAAAAATACTCTTAATTCATCTTGAATATCGGCGCTCACGGTTGTTGTTGAAGCAGCAGCCACCTTAAAGTTAAGTACGCTATTTGCCGCAGCAGTTAAATTATAGGATGGACTCATCATCACATCTAAATCTTGCGCATAATTACCAAAGGCATTCATGCGTGCAGCATTAGTTCCAGCAGTACCTGCATTTGCAGCAAAGGCCCACTTATGTCCATTATTATCTAAGTCATAAGATTGCCAGGTATAATCTAAAATCGTTTGTGTTTCAAATCCTTCAAAGTATGATCCGCTATAAGTTACGTCCGCTATTGTATTATCTACCCTAATATATTGTGTTTTTGTGACAGTATTAGTGCCTGCAGCGTTAGTGGCAGATAAAGTTACAGAATATACTCCAGCAGCAGAGTAACTAACTACTGGATTTGTAGCTGTTGAAGTTGCAGGTGTTCCTCCTTCAAAAGCCCAAATTCTACTAGTTTCTGCACCATTTAAAATGTTTTTTGTAAAGGTAATAGAGTTGCCTTTGCATATACGAGTTCTGCTTGCATAAAAATCTGGAGTTGGAGTACAGGTTGTGCTTGGTGCTGCAATACCTGTTGCAATTAGGTTGGTGGCCGACCATAAATTACTTCTATCTGCAATGGCACTTTCAACAGCTAAACGCATACGGTCTTTTTGCCCAATGGTCCACATGTGGCAGCAATACGAATATTCCATATAATTTTGAATATTTTCGATAATCCCAGTAGAACCTAAAATAGAAACATCATCAATTGAAAACTCACCTAAATTATCTTCCGCATTAAAAGCATAAACTCTAAAAGTAACTGGTATATCCTTATGAGTGAAATTAGCTCCAGAAACAGTAATAGTACTTCCTAGTTCTGAATTAGTCACATCATTATTATAGAAAAACACATTACCAGTGTTTACACTTAGGTTTGAATTGCTTGGAGTAATAGTGGCAGTTAAATTATTTGTAAAACCGTCAGCGCTAGAGCGAATGGCGTAAGTACGCGGCCCAGTTAAAGAACGATTGACTTTAAACTTCAATCCTGTTAAACTCATGGATGATGAGGCTTTTGGAGCAATGGTAATTTCGTAATATTTCAAAGGATCTAATGCGCCAGTTAAATTACTGTAATTTGTTTCTCCATTGGTTGCACCGGTTGGCCAATCAGAAAATGAAAATTCTCCAGCTATTCCAGAATTTGCAGAAACACCATTTGCTTTAAAAGGAGTGATTGTTAAACTATCAAATACAGAAGCAGGAATGGTGTTGTCAATATTTCCAGATGATGTAGTAACATTATTAAAATCAAGAATCCCTGTCGAGAAATTATCAATCATACAATCTGGCGTTAGTAAATTAGGACAAGTAGTATGCCCCTTAGTAGTTGGTGTATCAAATACTAAATCATCTCCACAAGCTAACCCTACATTGATCGAAATATTAATAGTGGTGTTCCATGGATGCCCTAAATCTAACCAATGTCCAACTTCGTGAGTAAGGGTTCGAGATTTATTGGCATTACTTGTGCCAATAGAACCCACGTAATCTGCTAACATCATAATACCATCATGCACAATGAGTGGTCCTAATGATGCAGATGGGTAATAGGCGTAACCAGCCCATCCTTGAAGTAAAGCTTTGGCTGTCCAAACGTTTAAATATTTATCCCTTGGCCATGGATTTACTTTTGCACTATCATCTCCATAGTTTGTTTTACTTGTATAAATTCTATCAATACCATTGGTGCAATTTCCTTGAGGATCTAGTTTCGCTAACTCAAACACAATTCTCACATCAGAAGCTAAAGGCTTAAATCTGTTAATAATTAAATTAGTGTCACCATTTAATTTTCTCATGTCGCGATTCAAAATATTTATTCCGTCTATAATTTGAGCATCGGAAATGTTTTCAGAACCATTTTGATGAAGCACATGAAAAACTACAGGAATAGTATATACCGTGGTGCTTTGTAAACCTTTTTGAGAATTGATTTTGGAATTGTAAATCTGTTCATTATCAATAAACGATTGTAATAACTCTGGATGAGCCGTATACAATTGTCTGATTGCTTCATCAGTACCGCAATGTTTTAACTCCTGAGCTTGATGACTTGCAGAAAATAAAACAATAAATAAAGAAATAAAGTATAATTTAAATTTCATCTTAAATAGTTTAACTACCAAAGATAAAAATTAAATAGATAGTATAGATTCCAAATATCATTTTGGTTCAAATACTAGTACATTTTAGTTATGATAAGCCGCTAATCACGCCATTATCATCAATGCTCATGCCTTCGGAAGCAGGAATAGATGGCAAGCCTGGCATGCGCATCATGGAACCTAAAATAGGAATGATAAAACCAGCGCCGGCAGCAATTTCAAATTCACGAACCGTAACGGTAAAATTTATAGGTCTGCCAATACGTTTTTCGTTATCCGAAAATGATTTTTGTGTTTTTGCCATACAAATCGGCAAATGTGATAAACCTAAACTCTCAATTCGTTTTAAATCTTGTTCTGCTTTTGTTGCATACTCAATAGTATCAGCACCATAAATTTCTTTGGCAATGGTTTCTATTTTTTGTTTGACGCTAGCCTTCCAATCATAAAGTGGTTTGAAATTAGACGTTGTACTTTTTTCAATTTCTTCAACAACAGCTTTTGCTAATTCTTGTGTACCATTTCCTCCCAATAGCCAACCTTTACTCACCACTGCTTTCACGTTTAATTGATGACATAATTCAATTAAGGTATTAATCTCTTCATCCGTATCTTTCACAAAATGATTAATGGCTATAACGGGAGTGATGCCAAATTTTTGTATGTTTTCGATATGCTTTTCTAAATTACAAAATCCCTTTTTTACTTTTTCAACAGAAGGTGTGTTAAGTTCATTAGCCAGCGCTCCTCCATGATGTTTTAAGTCGCGGATCGTTGCAACCAAAACAACCATACTCGGTTTTAATTTGCCGTAACCACATTTTATATTTAAAAATTTCTCCGCTCCTAAGTCTGCACCAAATCCAGCTTCGGTTACCACGTAATCGCCAAGCGATAATCCCATTTTAGTTGCTAAAATCGAGTTGGTTCCTTGTGCAATATTGGCAAATGGTCCGCCATGTATAATTGCTGGATTTCCTTCAAGCGTTTGAACTAAGTTTGGCTGAATGGCATCTTTTAATAAAATGGTCATGGCATTTTCTGCCTTTAAATCTTTAGCATAAATTGGTTCGTTGTTATACGTAAAACCAACAAAAATATTTCCAAGTTTTTCTTTTAAATTAGATAAGCTATTGGATAAACATAAAATTGCCATAATCTCTGAAGCCGCAGTGATATTAAATCCATCTTGCCTCATTACGCCGTTTGCTTTTCCGCCAATGCCTATGATGATGTTTCGCAAGCTTCTATCATTCATATCAATCACACGCTTCCAAACAATGGTTCTAGGATCTAATTTAATAGGATGCTCCTGATTTTGAATGACATTATCGATAATTGCCGCTAAAAAATTATTGGCTTTTTCAATGGCTGAAAAATCGCCGGTGAAATGAAGGTTGATATCTTCCATTGGTATCACTTGTGAATAGCCTCCACCAGCAGCTCCACCTTTAATTCCAAACACTGGTCCTAAGGATGGTTCTCTTAAAACCACAATACTCTTTTTTCCAATTTTATTTAATCCTTCGTTTAAACCGATAGATACGGTTGTTTTACCTTCGCCAGCAGGAGTAGGTGTTAATGCCGTTACTAAAATTAGTTTTGAAGATTTAATCTTTTCCTCATCAATTAAATGAAGAGGTAATTTAGCTTTGTATTTTCCGTATAACTCTAAATCGTCCTCACTTACATTTATTTTTTCTGCAATTTTTTTTATATGAATTGGAGTAACAGATTGAGCAATTTCTATATCAGTCATAAGGTGTTTTTTTTTGGTAAAACTACCATCTATTTTTTAACTAAAACGAAGATTTTCTCATTATTAATTGTAATAATTCGCAGGTCCTGACTAAATTTTTCATTAATTCATTTGAAAGCGTTTTTAAAGGATGTTCCCTGTTCCATTATCAACGACCTATTAACATTAAAAAAGCTATTTATCAAGCACTTACGAATTCTCATTAACATCTTTCGTTAATTACCCTGTTTTTTGTTAATAACCCAAGTTTAATTGGCACTAAAGGCTTCGTATTTTTAAGAGTTAAACAGAACTATATTAATGAGTTTACAGGTTAATGTAAAAGATTTGCTATCAAATCTATACCACAATCGTGGTGTGGTGGAATTGCTATTTGGTCAGCGCGACCATATAACAGTAAACGAATTATTGGGACGTGATGATATCACGGAAGAGCAATACCGTAAGCTGGTATCCCTAGATATATTGTATGAATATGAAAACGTGGTAAGCTTAAACGATGCCGTTGTTGCCATGTTTGAAGATTTTATGGAAATTGGAGAAGTAACTCCGGGATTCATTAACGATTATATAAATGAGTTAAAGCGCCATATCAAATTCTATCAAGATGCACGCGAAATGCGATTCTTGCGTAGTATTAAAAAATACTTAAAGAGAATAAATACTACTTTAACACGAGAAATCATCAAGCTTCAAAAAAATGTAGATGACACTTACAAAAATGAAAGTAACTACCGCATTAAATTACAAAAGTTAGAAGATTACCGTGAGAAACGTGATACCATTATTGATTTCATCCGACAAACAACTGCCATTGTTGATGATACAAGAATGTTGTTTAACATCACGAATGATACGGAGTTATTTGGCATCGTATCATCACTAAAATCTAGTTTAATTGAAAATCTGGATTTCTTGATTGAGATTCAAACAGACATTACCGATTTCATTAATAAAATTCAGTATCAGTTAGACGTTTATAAAAAAGCACAGCGTTTAAAAGAAGTAAAAGATCATGGTACATTGCACTTCAAAACGAATTTCCGTGAAGTTGTTTCTAATATCAATACATTAAAACATAACGGGCATAAAACACCTAAAACTAAAATCCCTATCGACTTTTTATATAGCGATGATGGACACGTTTTATGTAAACGTATTGCAGAGAAGTATAAAATTACGCGCTTAATGGTTCGCGGACTTGCCGATAAAATGGCAGGTAACTTTAAAGATCAAGGATTAGTTCAACAAATAAAGTTAGATACCGAAAAATTAGTTGAACGCTTTTTAGCTCAAACAAAGTTAAACTTATTCGAATATTTAATTGATTACAAATTCCCTAAAGCCATAGGTAATGTATCGTTTGAAGAGCGCTTATCATTGTTTGTAGAAATAGCCATGGAGTATCAAAATAATTTAGATTTCAAATACCGTTTACAGTACCACGATTATATTGAAGACAAAACCGAAATTAAAAAACGATTAGGCTATACTTTGATTTTACCTTTAAAAGAAAAGCCTAAAAAAGAAAAAGCAACTAAATAGAAATTATATACAATGGAAGAAACAACCAGTTTTAATTTACCTAAACAAACACATGATATTTTCGCGGTAATGGCTCGTGGTGCTTTTATTTCTAGTAACGGAAGTAGAGATGGAATGAATCGTTTGTATGATGTGATTAATAATCCTGAAAACTTTGATAGACTTCAGGCATACTTTAATGTGATTAGATACAATATTGAAAGAGGAAATAACTTTTTCTATTTCGCGAAACTAAGCGAACCAAATTCTGAATTAGAAAAAAAGCTAGAACGTTTTGAACGTTATATTGATATCATCGATTTGTTTGCTAGTATGGATAACAAAATTGGTATTGGTAGTCGTTTCCGTCCGAGTGAAATTGCAGAAGAGTGTAATGCCAATGTGCGTTTAAAACAAAAATTACAAAAAATACCTTTGTACCGTTCAGAAACATTACACAATAAAGTACGCGAAATTTGTGATTTAATGAGTCGTGATTCTTTCTTGGAATTAGAAGATGAAAAATCAGAATCGTATAAAGTGTTAGATTCTTATAATTATTTATTGGATGTAATTAATTCAGTAGCTATTTATGAAGAAAGCAGTTCAAGTGATGATACTCAGGGAATAATTTATAACTAAATATATATATCATGAAGACATCAATTTTATTATTAATGATTGCATTTAGTTTTGGAGCTTTTGCTCAAGCTAAATATTCAACCGTATCTGAAAATTTCATGGCATACCATGAAAAAATTGCTTCAGCTGAGCGCATGTATAAAAATGATTCTTTATTACAAGCTTATGCTAAGTTTGATATATCCATTGCTGAATATAAAGGTGCTATAAATCCTGGACATTATTTTAGAGCTGCATTATGTGCTATTAAAATTAAAGAAGAATTTAAAGCTTTGCACTTTTTAGAAAAAGCAATTACTAATGGTTTCGAAATTGATAGTGCAAAAAAAGAGGCTGTTGTTTTTTATAATCAAAATACTAAAAAAGAGTATCAAGATAATATTACCAAATGGGAAGAAGCAAGAGATAACAATAGAAATTTTGACTGGACAAATGAATTGTATGCCATTAAAGATGCAAACAAAAAATATGAAGCAGCAAAATTTAAAGGAGCAGTTGAATATTGTACTTCTTGTATGAAAAATAAAGCTTGTAGTAAAACTTCACAAGACTATGTTTCGAAATATAGAATAGTAAAAGAAAAAATGAAAGCTGATTCAATAACAGCTGCAACACTATTGCAAAAAATTCAACAATATGGTTTTCCTTCCATGAAAGTTTTAAGTAAAGAAGCATGCTCCATTGCACATAATATTTTATTAAATTATGATGTGGATAGAAAAAATGAGCGTTTAGATGGCATGCTTTCAAGAGCAATGATAGAGGGACATATTTCTCCTGAGTTTTATGCATCGGTGATTGACAGAAGAAATTTAATGAGTGGCGAAATGCCTGAGTTTTATGAGCCTTTAACAGGCTATGAAAAAACAATAGCAAAAGACATTGCGGTCATCAATAAAAAACGAAGAACAATAGGATTATACCCTATTAAAATTGTAAGCACAGCAGGCACAAAACCAAAAGACCCTAATGCTATTAAAAAAGCATCAGGATTATATGATTATTAATAGACAGGAAGACTTCGACTCCGCTCAGTCTGACATTTTTGTCAGTTCGAACGCAATCGAGAACAAATAAAATTACTGGAAATAAAGAAAGATTAGAGACATGGAAAATAATTGCAGAATATTAAACAGAATTGTACAAATTAATATTGCCAACGTAAAGTACACTGACTTAGAATTAAGTGGTAATACTTGTTTTGTAGGTACTAATAACTTCGGAAAGACATCTTTGCAACGTGCTATTTTGTTTTTTTATAGTGCTAATACAAGAGGATTAGGTATTTCGGCTTCACAAAAATCGTTTGAAGAACATTACTTTAAATATGAAAACTCATATTTAATTTATGAAATTCAAACAGAAAGCAAACCGTTTTTTGTAATCATTTATCGTCACAACAAATTGGTGTTCCGTTTTGTAGATGCAGAATATAGTCCAGATTATTTCTTCAACGAAAATGATGAGGCTATTAAAATTAAAGAAGTTGTTGCGGGATTTGATAAACGTGGCATCTTTGTTTCTCAACAAATTGATACGTTTGAGCGTTACCGTAATATTTTATACGGAACAGAAACAGATAAATTATTATCTAAGTTCCATATCTTAAAAGGAAACGAAAAATATCAAAACATTCCTAAATCCATCACCAATGTATTCTTAAGTTCTAAGAGTAGTATTGATAGCCGTTTTATTAAAGATTTTATTGCTAACTCATTAACTACTGAAAACAGTAGTATTAAATTAGAACAAGTAGATCGTCAGTTACGTCAGTTCAACGAAAAATACACCGATATTGAAACGTATTTGAAAAAAGAGACTCAGCAGTTGATTGAGTTCATTGATAAAAAATACGACCAAGTGCACATGTTAAAAGGTGCGCAAATGGAAATGGCTGATAAGTTAGGTAGTAGCTTGCGTTACGCTGAAACTCAAAACGAAGCGGTTATTAAAGCTTCTCAAGAAAAACAAGAAGAGTTAGATAGATTAACAGAAGCGAACGAAGAACAAAAAACATTGTTAGAAGAAAAACAAAAAGATGTTCGTGAAGAAATTGGTTATTATGACAGAACGATTCGTGAAGCCAATAAAAAATTAAAAGAGTACAAAGAAAAAAATATTGAGCAAGCTGTAGAGAAAAATGCTGAGCGTGATAAATTACAAGTAGATTACAATATTGCGCGTCGTGAATATGAATCATTAACGTCAAATGTTCAGAGTATTGAGATGAAATATTCATCTTTGATTGAACAATTGCGTAATGATAAAACGGCTTACGTTAATAAAATAAACTCTCGTACGAGTGAAATATTTAATCACTATAACGAATTACAGTTATTACAAAAAAATGAATTCAATAAAAAGGACGCGGAATTTAAACAAAAGCGTGAAGAAGCAGTAACAGAGCTGAATACAGAAGTAACCGCTAAACAAATTGAATACAACGAATTAAAAGCTGAAGAAAAAGTAATTCGTAATACACGTTTTTATGAGACAGAAATTAAAGCTCAAGAAACTGAGTTAGCGGATTTAAGAGCGATTAATTATAAAAACAAATCGGAGTTAGCAATTAAAACTAACTTAGTTCAATCAAATCAAAAAGAGTGGGAAAATTTAGAATCCAAATTAAAGTTATCTCTATCTAATCAAATCCAAAAAACTAATAATGAAATTATCCGCGTTAAAACGGAAATTAAAACCATCGAAGAGAAATTAAATGTTCAGCACGATGCTTTATATGGTTATTTAGAGAAAAATGTAAAAGACTGGCATACAACCATTGGTAAAGTTGTAAATGAAGATTTATTATTCCGTTCGGATTTAAGTCCGTCGTTGACTGATGCAAAGGGCTTATCATTATATGGTATTTCTTTAAAATTAGATGACGTTCCTGTTGTTTCTAAATCTATTGAGCAATATCAATTTGAAAAAAATGAGCGTTTAGCCATAATCAGAGATTTGGAAGAGTCAATGACTCAATTTCAAACAGCTAACAACGAAGAGAAAATGTTGGCCGCTGATAAATTTGGAAAGCAATTAGGAGAATTAAAAGAGGATTTAAAAGTTTTAACTTACTCATTAGAGTTAGCAGAAAAACGTGAGAAGAAATTAATTCTTGAATTAGAAGACTGGAAACAACGTGCGAGTTCTGAAATTGAAGAATCTTTATCTGGCAATCGTCAAAAAATAAATATTCTAGAAGAAGAATTAGCGATTTTAAATAAAAAGAAAAATAATTTATTAAACGATTTCAATACACAGTTTGATAAATTAAAAGCCTTTAACGATGAGCGTTTAGCAGATTTAAAAGCAAGACAAGAAACTGAAATTTCTGAATTGGAAGTTGAGAAGAAAAATCAAGTTAAAGAATACGAAGAGAAAGAAACATCTTTAAGCGCTGAAAAAGAAACGAATTTCAAAGCAAAAGGTGTTGATAGTAAAGAGATTAAAAAGATTGATGCTCGTATAAAAGAATTACAAGAAGCGTTAAAAGAAATTGATCAATACTCTCAAATTGTTAGCGATTACTTAAAAGATAAACGTGAAATTTTTGACAAGCTTCCTGATTTAATTCAAAAGAAAGAAGAGTATGTGAAATCAGCGAATGATTTAACAGCAGAAATTGAAGAGATTGCTCGTAAATTCAACATCAAGCGAATGGAGTTGAATAAACAAAAACGTGCGTTTGAAGAAGAGTTAATTGAATTTAATAACGGTATTAATTATTTTACGAAGAACTTCCGTGAAACACCTGTATTCAATAAATATGCAGACATCATTGAGCGCGCAGAACCTAAGAAAACAAATTATAGTGTAATGGATTTGTGTACACAACTCCTTAAAAATGACTCACATTTTAATGAAGAGTACACGGCTTTCCAACGTTATGTAAATGAGTTTGCAGGTAAATTCAGATTAGAGAATCACTTTAACTTTATTATTCGTAATGATGCCACGCAAGGTGAATACGAGCGTTTTGCTCAAAACTTACGTTCATTTATCAATGAGGCAAAAATCGAATTATCAATTGCAGAAACCGCCACTCAAATTGGTTTAGTAACCGATAGTATTGCTACTAAAGTACGTGAGCTAAGTGGACAAAAAGATAAAATTCAACACATCATTACCTTAATTGCGGAAGATTTTAAGAAAGCAGAGTTCGAAGAATCAAAATTAATTGAGTTCATTAAAATTCGTTTGGAAGATTCTGATAATAAAGTTTATAAATTATTAAAACGTATTCAGGAGTTCCGCGAAGAAAATGGCTTAGTGTATAATGAAGGTTTATTTAATACAGATTTCGCTACACACAAAAATCGTGAGATTAGTTCACGTGCCGTTAAATTGTTAGATCAATTGCGTACAGCAATTAAAGAGCAAGAACAAGAAGAAATTCGTTTGCAGGATTTATTTGAATTGAAGTTTAACATTAAAGAAGGTTTAAATGAAACGGGTTGGACACACAAAATTGATAGTATTGGTAGCACTGGAACGGATATCTTAGTAAAAGCGATTATTTACATTACTTTATTACACGTATTCATTAAAGAGTCTTCTCACCGTGGTAGTACCGACTTTAAAGTACATTGTATTATTGATGAGGTAGGTCAAATTTCGGCGCATTACTTACGTGAGTTATTACGTTTTGCGAAAAACAGAAATATTATGATGATTAATGGTTTACCTAATAAATCAGGATTAGAAGCGCATTATAAATTTACATATCAGTTCCGAAGAGAAGAAAACAACAATGTTCGTATCTTCCCAAGTATTGTAACGGAGGTTGAGGCTTAATAAATCAATTATTAAGACACCTGTCAGGTTTTTACCACCCGACAGGTGTTTTTATTTCCCCGAAACCTTATAACCAATTTGAGTTCTTGGTTTTTCGTTTTCTTTCTTATCTAATAATTCATCCAAGTATTGAAATACGACTTCAATGTTTTTAGTATTGTTGTCGGTTTTCTTTCTGAGTTCCTCAATCCCTACACGTAATTCTGTATTGTCGCTTAGCATTTGTCGTATTTTGGTAAATATTCTAATGATTTGAATATTTACAGAAATAGCCTTTTCGCTGTTTAGTACACTCGAAAGCATTGCCACACCTTGTTCTGTAAATGCAAAGGGTAAATGCCTTAACCCCATTTTTTCGGAATTGGAGGTCGCAAATTGCGTCCTCCAATTATTAAGTTCAACGTCGGTTAATTCAAACATAAAATCTTCTGGAAATCTTCCCAAATTTCTCTTTACTGCTTCTTTTAATCGCTTTGTTTCTACGCCATATAGCTCTGCTAAATCACGGTCTAGCATTACTTTTTGGTTTCTAATCACATAAATTTTATTCATGACTAACTCGTCAGGAATCTTTAATAATTCGGCTCTCTTCATCATAATAATATATGATTCAAAGTTGAAAAATTTTATAGTAAGTGCTTGCTACATATTGTAGCATTTTAATTGGAGGAGTTAAATAGGCACCTCCAATTTTGTTTGAGTTCACAATTTGTGACCTCAAAGATTTAAAAATAGACTTTCAGTACATCATATCCGTATTTCAGAATCATGAGCGAAACAATGACAAGGAAAATAATCCTCACAAAACCATTTCCTTTTTTTAATGCTAAGTGGCTACCAATAAAACTACCAATGATATTAAAGATGGCAAGCAGTATGGCAAGCAGTAAAATATAATTTCCTTCTTTTATAAAGACAATGAGCGCAGAAATATTTGTGACACAGTTTACGATTTTTGCGTAAGCTGATGCTTTTACAAACTCAAAACCTAAAACAACAACAAAACCTAACACAAAAAAACTCCCCGTTCCTGGTCCAAAAAAACCATCATAAAACCCAACTATTAATCCTATGCAGGAACCATACAATAGTTGTTTGTTCATTGGTAGTTCTTTGGTTTCTATGGCGCCTAAATCTTTTTTTAAAAACGTATATACGGCAATAGCAATTAATATAATTAAGATGAGTGGTTTTAATACATTCGTATCTATATGATTAATGAGTTGCGCACCTAAAAAGGAAGAGATAAAACAACTGAAGGCAATCACAAGCAATAATTTATAATTGAAAGTTATTTTTTTAGCATACTTAAATGCTGCAATGGATGTTCCTGCTAAGGCTGCAATTTTATTAGTGCCAAATAAAACAGGCAATGGCATTTTTGGAAATGTAATTAATAAAACAGGAGTTTGTATGAGTCCGCCACCGCCAACAACAGCATCAATAAAGCCAGCTGTAAAAGCAGAAATGGCTAGCAGTATAATAGTAATTAAACCATATTCATCATATAAATTACTCATGCTCATACAGCGAATTAATTTTTTATTTAAGTAAAGCATAAAAAAACTCCTACTATGTTTTAGTAGGAGTTTTTTTAATTTTATTTATTTTTTAGAAATCAAATTTACCTCTGTGGTCTTCAATATTTGCTTTTGCTTTTAAAGCATCAAACAATTCATAATCCACTCGGCCACCATTTGTTCTTTCAATTTCTTGTTGTTTACCTTTAAAGTCTTGCGGTAACACTGCATCTTTTACAGATGATACTGCAACTACAAATACTCCATTATCTCCTTTAATAGCCTTGCTAGTAGCGCCAGCTTTTAATGCAGCTGCAGTTCCAATTAAAGCATCTTCTCTTCCTATTGTAGCTACATTGTATGCAGAGAAATTTAAGTTGTCAGACGTTTCAGCTGTTAAGCCCATTTTACTCGCGATATCCGTAATTGATTTAGAAGCTCCAGCTTTTGTTTCAAATTCTTTCATAAATGCCTCTGCTTTTTTATCGCGAATTGCTTTAGCAGTTACATCTTCTTTTACATCTTCTAATGGAGCAATTCCTTTTTCTTTAATAGAAACTAAATTTGCTACAATAAAACGATCTTTAAATTCAAACACTGGAGAAATTTCTCCTTTTTTTGCTTTATAAACCCAACGCACTAAATCTTTAGCTGATTCTAAACCTGGCAATGTCTTATCACCTTCTTTAATATTTTCAGCAATACGTTTGTTTAATTTTTCAGTATCAATGCTTTTGTTAAATGCATCTGCTGTTTGATTTTTTCCAGAAAAATCACTTGCAATTTTATAATACTCTTGATTAGTTTCTCCACTAGGGCCAATTAACTTAGTAATTTGAGCAACTGTATAAGAATTGTGACGTGTTTTAGATACATTTAATACTTCAATAATATGGAAACCAAATTGAGTTGGCACAACGGTGATGTTTCCAACTGTTCCTTGTAAACCAGCATTTTTAAATGGATCAACAAAACCTTTGTTCTCATCAAACCATCCATAGTCTCCACCTTTTTCAATTGAACCTAAGTCGTCAGACATTGTTTTTACTAAAGTATCAAACTTAACCGCTTTAGCTTTTAACAAAACTAACAAACTATCAGCAATACGTTTAGCGACTTCTGGTGTACGAGTTGTTTGTGTTTTTTGACTTTGTAAACCAATTAAAATGTGACGAACTTTAGCAGAGTCAGCAATTGATTTAATATCAGATAATTTATAAATTTTTACAAAAGTTCCTTCAACATAAGGGCCGAATACTTTTCCTTTTGGAGCTGTAAACACAGTTGAATCTGAAATAATCATATTCTTTTTACCATAGCTAGAAATGCTAACTTGTCCGCCTTCGCTTTCAGCAGCTATATAAGAAGAATCTTCTGCAGCTGTTTTTGTTTTAAAATCATCAGTTGCACGTTGAGCATCTTTCATGATAGCTTCGTAATCTGCTTTTGAAGGCATCACATCATAAGCAACATACTCAATTGTGCGAGAAGCATCAGATACTTTGTAAGCGCTTTGGTGTTTGTTATAGTATGCCGAAATTTCTTCTTCAGTTACTTTTACTGTAGAATCTGCAACATCAGCATAACGCTTCATAACGAAAGAAGCATTTACTTGTTTGTTTTGAGCAATGAATTGATCTTTAGCTTCTGCTTTAGTCACGTATAACCCTTTTTTGATTAAGTTATTATATTTTTCTGCAGCACGAATTTCTAAAACTTGTTTTTCTAATTGTTTCCAGAATTTTTCTTGCTCTGCATTCATTTGTCCAACCCATTGATTTAATTTTACTAAATCTAATGCACCATCAGGACGAGCAAAACCTTCGTAAACTTTACCAGTTTGTTGGTCGGTTAATTGTTGAATAACTGATTGATGTGGGTGAACTAACATTAAATCATATAACTCATCTTCCGACACAGAAATACCTAATTTTTTGTATTGAACTTTAATTACTTTATCATTAATCATTTGACTCCAAACAGATTCAATAATCTGTTCTTTCATTTTGTCATCAATTACCTGATTTGGATTTGATTGCTGAATTTGAGCAATTTGTTCGTTTACTTTTGCGCTGAAAGCGGGATAATCAATTTGATCACCATTAATTTTACCAACTTCTAAATCTTGACCAGAGAATAATGCTCCGCCAGAGCCTAATAAACTCTCTAAAATAAAGATTACCAAGGCTAAACCCACTATACCAACTAAAAGGCCAGTTTTACTACGTATTTTTTCTAAAACGCTCATATTTGTTTATTAATTTAAGGAAGGCAAAGATAGAATTATTGCTGAAAAATGAAAAATTAATTACAAATAATTTTAGCAGCTAATTCCTTTGCTTGATGCCTGATTTCGGGCACTGCAGTACTTTCCCATAAAATACCTTTTAGTGGTGGTCCAAGTGTGTAAAAATCGGGCGAAATTTCTCCGTTTTTGGTAGCATTTATGCCATAATGGATAGAATCTGGAGTAAAAATCTTGTTTTTTAGCAGATTTTGCACTAAAACAGCTGGTATTTTCAAATAGTCAGATTCGGGCCCTGTACAATTGATAATGAACTCTGTTTTAAAAGATTGCTGGCCTATTTTTGAATCAGAAAAATGTATTTCAAATACATCATCCATTGACTTAATATCAACTAATCTTCCTTTTATAAGATGGATAATGTGAGATGATTCTAATTTTTTAAGAATTGCCATGCTTTCACTTGGCGCTCGATGCCTAGCAACACCCCATTTGTGACGTAAATGCCTTAAAAATTGCTGCTTTTCGTTTAAAGAAAAATTTATCCAAAAAAATGGTAAATAAGGTCTCATCACATCAATAACACTTTGAGAATTTAAGTGTTCTGTTTTTGCTTTTTTTAATTGCTGATTTACAAGAGAAAGTAGTTCTTGTAATCGGTACAATTTATTTTCTTCAATAAATGGTTTTACGCTAGGTAAAGCATTCTCTGCGTGTGCTTGAGGTATGTATGCATGAGGAGAAATAATATTTATTTTGCCAGAAAATGAATGATGATGAAGGCTAATTAATACATCAATCATCGTTAAGCCAGAGCCAATAACGGTTATGTTTTTTTTAATAATTGCTTTTTCAATTATAGTTGAGTGAAAAGCATTTTGAAAGTAGTTTTCAGATTCAATAAATTCTTTTGAAACTGAACGAGGATGAGCTGGTAAAAAATTACCAAGCGCTATAACTACTTTTTGTGCTGTATAAGTTTGAGTGGTTGTTATTTCAAATATATTTTCTTTTTTTTCAATATCAATGACTTCTTCTGCAATTTGCTGAATGGTTATGAATGGATTTGTGTTTTTTAAATCATTAAATGTAGCTAGCACATATTCTCCAAATAGTTTTCGAGGCGCAAAATCATGACTACTATATTGCGGATAATTGTGTGTTAACCAATTCACAAAATGATTTGGTTCATCTACAAATATCGACATGTTATTTGCACGTACATTTAGCAGATGTTGTTCATCAGTAGTAGAGTAAGCTAAGCCTTTGCAAAATTGATTTTTTGCATCAAACCAAATAATGTGTAACAGATTCTTACTTTGTTTTATGAGATTTAAAACAGTTAAAGTGCCGCTAATACCGCCGCCAACTATGGCAATGGTGTTTGTCATTTTCGTGGTTCGTTATTGGCTAATCGGTCTTGGTTTTTACGCTGGTATCTTCTTAACAGATACATGGTTGAGGCAATGATAAATACAAACACAAAATATAAAGCACTATCGTTATCTTTAATGATTAAAAAATAAACAGAAATTCCCGCACACAAAAAGGCTGTTATTAGCCAAATGATTTCTAGTATTTTAAAAAATTTGCTCATCGTTTTTATAAGTCTTTATCTTCTATTCTTATCGTTCCAGTTACTTCTTTAATTTCGTATTGCGTAAAATCCTGATTCGCTTCAAGTCCCTTACCCATAATAATTTCTTTAGCGGTAGTTATTTTTACAAAGGCATCGGAGGTGATTTTCTTTTTTTGTTCGTCCCAAATTAAATGTTCGGTATTTAATTTTTCTCCGTTTACATTAACGACCTCTACATTATATTTCACTTCCATTTTTTTACTTAGCTCGTAACGCACGCCATAGTCAGCTTTTAGTGTAGTGGCTTCTTTTCCTTTTTCATCATAAAAAATTACAAATAAACCTTGAGGCATTATCGTTACAGGTTCCTTTACATCTTTTTCATACTTCTGCATTTGTGGTGTTAGAAGTTTGATTTTTAAAACAGTAGAATCAGAATACAACATAGTAACGTCTTTACCGGTTAAGGCAGGCATCACCACTTTTTTACCAAGGGCCATAATTTCATTTCTGTCGGTTTGACAAGAAGTGATAACGAAACACGACACCATTAAAAGAAACAGTAAACTTCTATTTTTTAATGATAGCATAAGAATGGATTAATCGTATTTGTATTTAATAAACCAACGTTTATTAAATGTAAAGCCTAACACTAAGCGAACATATTCTTCCTGTAACAAGTTGTTTGAGATAGTTCCCATTTTACCGTATTGAGCGGATATATTGATGATAGCAATATCATCAAAACGACCAACACCAACAGGCAGTCCTAAACCAGCAGAAATAAAAGCATTACTAATAGGCGTGTTTTTTAAATCTAAATAACCATCAGAATAGGAAACACCTAAACGGTATTGAATTCTTTTAATGTAATTAGAAGTTCCGAATGCTAATTTATTTGGCACATAATTTAATCCAGCAGAAACTCTAAAACTGTTTTTGAAATCGGTACTTGGAGCATTAAAATATTTAAAGCTTTTCCAGTTGGTAGTTGCTGCATCCATTAACACCGTTAATTTCTCTCCTTTTTTAATAGATAAACCAACGCCCATTTCTAAGGGTAATGTAATAGTTCCTGCAATATCTTGTGAATTAAGAACAGTATCCTTTGGTCTTTCTACACCAAAACCATCTAAGGCATAGTTGTAAATTATATTACTTTGTTTGGCGTTAATTTCGGATGGAGTGTTTATGAAGAAACCTACACCAATTTTTATTTTTTGTTTCAATTCACGACGATTTCTATAAGATACTATTGAGTCAGCAGAATAGGTTTTATAGGTATCACGGTATTTGCCGCGCACTTTAGTTGAATCAATGGTAAAGTGTGTTTGTAAGCCGCCATTAAATGTAAAATCATTTACTTGAATGGCACGTTGTCTTTTTGAATTATAATAAGTAACAGAGCCAGGATAAATAATATTGGTTGACTGATTTATTGTGCCAAATAAGTAATTACCAGTAACCCCAATTGATAATTCAGATAGTAATTGCTTGCCTATTTTTTTACGTTTATACTTTGCAGTTTCTTTGTATTTAATTAGTGTATCAGCTAATGCAGAGCGTTGAAATTTAGAAAATTGTTTGTAAAATGGTTTAACTCCTGTGCCTAAAAATACTTTATTAATTCCGCCATCTCCTTCAAAAATATAGTTCATGGTTCCAGCAACTGTATTTTCTTGAGTAGAACTAATTTTGTATCCTACAGTACTGTAAGGCATAATACCAAAGGCCATTCCTCCAAATCGTTTTAAAGGGAAGCCGAATGACCCGTATGAGAAATTGATATTCTTTTTCCTTACTGCTGCATCTGCATTTCCAATTTTTGTAAATTGAGCTTGACCACCAATTTCTAGAGTCGTTAATCTCAAACCAGCTAATCCTGCTGGATTGGCAGCATTAATAAAAAATGGAGCAATTGTATCTTGATGATAGGCGATAAACGAACCTCCCATGGCAGATGAAGTGGCAAAAGTTTGTAGGTTTAATTCGCCCATGCCATAACGAGAATAAGGGCTTGAGGTTAAAATTTGAGAATAGGATAATGTGATCGTACTTAAAAAAGTAAGAGTAAAAATGAATGTCTTCAAAAAAGAAATATGTTTATTTATGTTCACTATTATAATTTAAAATATCGTTTAATCCTTTTATAACCAAATTTTGGTGGGCAAAGATGCTATTTTTTAACCGTTTTGCCAAGTATTCGCTATCTCCTCCAGTTAAAACGCAAATTATGTCGGTAAATTGCAATTTATATTGGCTAATAATACCATCAATTTCAGCTACACTGCCATTTAAAACCCCCGATAAGATGGAGTTTTGAGTGTTATTGCCAACTAGTTCATTATATGAAAAATTTGCTTCAACTAAAGGTAATTTGCTTGTAAATGTTTGGAGCGCCTTCAATTTCATTCGGATGCCTGGTGAAATGCCCCCACCCAAATATTCGTTTTTGCTGTTTGTGAAGTTATATTTGATACAAGTGCCTGCATCTATTACCAAGACATTGGCATTTGGATATAGGAAATACGCGCCAACTGAAGCCGCCAATCTATCAGAACCAAGCGTAGAGGCTGATTGGTATAGGTTTGTTAATGGTATTTTAGTTTCAGAATTGAATATGATAGTTGGGATGATAGCATTTAAAGCTGAGTAGAAATCTTCTTGCTCTTTTACCACAGTTCCAATAATCGCTCTTTTTGCTTTAGAAATAAAGGCCTTGTCTGATAAAATAGCATTTACATTGTCATAAACTTTGCTTTCAAACAGAGTTTCGCCATTAAATAGAGCTGCTTTAACTCGTGTATTGCCAATATCTATAATTAAATTCAATGTTTATAAAAGTAACTAAATACCTCATATCTAGTTTTAATTTAAGATTTTTTAATATTTCCTTTTGCAGTATAAATAATTCTCTTAAATTTGCAGCCCGAATATGTTGGTGCCTTAGCTCAGTCGGTAGAGCAACAGACTGAAAATCTGTGTGTCCCTGGTTCGATTCCTGGAGGCACCACAAAACCCGCTCAAACGAGCGGGTTTTTTTGATTTATATAATGAATAAAACCCAGCAAATATTAATGATTGGAGCTGTTTGGCCAGAGCCTAACTCTTCTGCTGCTGGGAGTAGAACGCTTCAGTTAATTGAAGAATTTCAAAAATTAAATTGGAAAATAACCTTTGCTTGTGCTGCTGCTGATAGCGAGTTTAGTATTGATTTTGAGAAATATGGCATAGAAAAAATAACCATTGAGTTAAATAATAGCAACTTTGATGAGTTTGTTAAAACACTTCAACCGAGCATTGTTTTATTTGACCGATTTATGATTGAGGAACAGTTTGGTTGGCGTGTTGCCGAAAACTGCCCAAACGCACTCAGAGTTTTAGATACCATTGATTTGCATTGTCTGAGATTAGCCAGACAGAAAGCATTTAAAGAAAAACGGAATTTTACAATCGAAGATTTATACAGCGATACCGCGAAGCGTGAAATAGCTAGCATTTACCGTTGCGATTTGACCTTGATGATTTCTACTTATGAGATGGGTTTGCTTCAAACATTTTTTAATATCGATAGTAATCTACTTCATTACACTCCTTTTTTATTAAACCCAATTACCGAAAAGCAAACAGCGAATTGGCCTTTATTTGAAGATAGAAAGCATTTTGTAACCATTGGCAATTTTTTACATGAGCCTAATTGGAATGGCGTTTTGTATTTAAAAGAAGATATTTGGCCTTTAATAAGAAAGCAATTGCCTGATGCAGAATTGCATATTTATGGCGCTTATCCTTCACCTAAGGTAACTCAATTACATCAACCTAAAGAGGGTTTTTTAATTAAAGGAAGAGCAGAGAGTGCGCAAGAAGTCATGCTAAATGCAAAAGTATGCTTAGCGCCTTTGCGTTTTGGCGCAGGGTTAAAAGGAAAATTAATTGACGCTATGGAATGTGGAACACCAAGCGTAACCACAATCGTTGGAGCAGAAGCAATGCATGCGGAGTTAGGCTGGGGAGGCTTAATAGCGGATGATATACAGGAATTTGCAAATGGTGCTGTTAATTTATACACGGATAAAACAACATGGTTAAACGCACAGCAAAAAGCTGCCGAAATTATTAATCATGTTTTTGATAAAGAGCTTCATTCGAAATTATTGATTGAAAAATTGGAGCAAGCGAAAAAAAAACTTGATACACATCGTCACAAAAATTTTATAGGCTCCATGTTAATGCATCATACCATATCAGGAACAAAATACATGTCGCGTTGGATAGAAGAAAAAAACAAAAAGCCATTGTAATTTACAATGGCTTTTTGTTTTAAAATCTATGACAGATGTTTAATCATTATTATTTCCAGTGAATCTTAAAATCATATAAAGTAAAGAGGCTATGGCACCTAAAGCTGCTACTATGTATGTATAGGCAGCCCATTTTAAGGCGTCTTTAGCGTCTTCATGTTCGGAACCATAGGTTATTCCAGCACTGTTTAGCCATACTAATGCTCTATTACTTGCGTCAATTTCTACTGGTAAAGTTACAATGGTAAATAGTGTAATTGCAGATTGAAGGATAATAAATAAAAGCATCACTGTATTTCCCAAATGAGGCATACTGTAAAATGCGAATGCTAAAACAAATGATAATATCCCCATAATTGTAGAGGCAATTTGAACTGCCGGAACCATTTTACTTCTTAAGGTTAACCAAGTGTAAGCTGTAGCATGTTGAACAGCGTGTCCGCACTCATGCGCTGCAACAGCTGCCGCCGCAACATGTTGCCCGTGATACACATCATGACTTAAATTTACGGTTTTGTCTTTTGGATTATAATGATCGGTTAATTGACCATCTACACTTTGTATTTTCACATCAAAGATGCCGTTATCTCTTAGCATTTTTTCTGCTACTTCTTTACCACTAAATTTACTCACTAATCTTTCTTGAGAATATTTGGCAAACTTTGATTTTAATCTGGAGCTAACCAGCAAACCAATAAGCATGAAAATGCCACTTATCACCATTAAGCCAATATTGTAATGCATCATTTCTTAAAAATTTAAATTGTTTATTTGAGTACAAAGGTATTCATTTTTGAACCCATGTATTTCTAAAAAATGCTAAAATTGTTATTAGAATCGAATCATAAGCTGAAACAAAAACATGCGTGGCGGACGAACATCGCCTGGCCTTAAGCTATATTCTGCATTTAAAATATTGTTTACAATAACAGATGCTTTTACTGCTTTTGATACTTGATAGGAGATTCTCGCATCATGAATCCAATCTCCGCTCCATTTTGCAATTTCGTAATCACCAATGGTTACATAAGTTGTATTTTTATGACTTGCTCTGTACTCTTTTAGGCCAGGAATAATATAAGTTGAAGGAATCTCATCCCAATTTACACCGTTAGGAATGTCGTTATATTCATGTAAAATACTTTGTTCAAAACGTCTATCCAAATTTTCCATATAACTATAAAACCTCGTGCTCCAACCTATAGATAATTTCTTATAATCTAACTGAATATCTGCTTTAAATAATTGTTGATTTCTGTATTTTAATACTTTTAATCCTTCTATTCCAAGCGTGTCAACTTTAGGATCGTAATTTAAATAAATAGGATTAGTGTATGTAAATCCAATTAAGGTAGACACGTTAATTGGCCCCATTTTTCCTGTTCCAGATATAGATGCATCTATACCATTTATTCTGGCCTTACCAACGTTTTGAGATTTGAATCCTGCTTTATCAATATCTAAGTAGAATAACCCTGTTTTGTTACCATATATATCAAAGGTAAATTCAACCATGTCGCTATACTCTGTCCAAAAGCCTGCTATATCTAAAAAACCTTTAAAATTAAATAATTTAAATCCTTGCTTAATACCTATTTCAGCACTCCATCCTCGCTCTGGCTGAAGCGATGGATTTGGATAAATTTGTAAGGCACTTACACTTGTGCTAATATATTTTTCGGCAATAGTTGGAAAACGATACCCTTGACCATAAGATGCGCGTAAAAATGTGTATTGCAATAATTGATAATTCATACCTGCTCTAAACACGGGTTGAAAGGGTAAATTATTTATTTTAGGTGTTAAATATCCTCTTGTGTATGATGTATCAATTCTATTGTACTCGCCTCGCAAACCAACTGAGGTGGTTAGCTTTTTGTATTTATAGTCAAACTGTGCGTATCCAGCATAATTTTTACCTGTATGCCTTCCGTATAATGAATCTGCAATAACCTGTTGCTCCATATAAACAGCACCATAAGTCATGGTAAAATTATTTTTGAAACGTTTTTGATATTGAAATTCATTATAATACAATTCAGCTCTTGAGCCTTGGTTCTTGTCATTGTTGTTATTGGTTAAATAATAACGAGAGCGTAAACTAAATTTACCACCTTTTTTAGTGAAGTAATTTATATATGGATCTATATTACAACGTTGGTTTGTAAATCTTTGAATATTCAATCCTTGAGGATGGTAAACAGAATCGGCATTTTGCCATAAGAAAAATAAACCACCTCTAGTTTCCATCATATTAGTATTTAATCCAATAGCTAAACCAGGTATTTTTTTAAAGTTGTAGCGTAAATTCATGTTGAATCTTCCGCGTTTTTCAGTTTCTAAATAACGGTAGCCTTCGTCGTTAAACATATGTCCACCTAAAACTAAATCTAATTGACCAATTTTTTCGGAATGAGAAAAATTAACACCAGTTTGGTTTTGGCTTGTACCTTTCCACCATTTGTATTTTAAATTTTTCGGAGCATCATAGGTGGCTAAAAACATAGATACTGTGGTTTGTGGTTTGTCTTTAGCGTAAGCGGTTCGCATATTAATAACTCCATTCATGGCTGAAGAACCAAATAAGGCAGAGGCAGCGCCTTTTATAACCTCAACTTGTTCTAAGTTTTCTAACGGTAAATAATTCCATTTAATGTCTGCCGCATCCGCACTAATCATTGGCATTTCGTCAACTAACATCAATACTCTTGTACCTGCGCCATAGCTATACCCACTTCCACCACGTATACTTGCTTGTCCATCAGAAACCACAACGCCTGGCACTTGGTTCATAATAATATCTAAACTTTGTGACGCTTTATTTTCAATAATGGCAGGCTTAATCACCTCCATACTCACGGTAACGTCTGATAATTTTTGCTCAAATCTACCAGCAGAAATAACTACTTCATCCAGCAATTGATTTCCATTTCCTAAAGAAATACTAACCTCAATAGTATCATTTCCTTTTACAATAATGGGTTGAGAGTATTTTTGGTAACCAACAAGGTCACATTCTAATGTGTGATTTCCTTCCGCGGTTGTCATATAAAAAATACCTTCTATATCAGCCGCTACACCTTTTGCTTTATCTAAAACGACTACAGCTCCAGGTAATGACTCATTATTTGCTTTATCTTTAACAACCCCTTTAACAACACCTAGTGTTTGAGCATAAATTTGACATGTATAAAAAAATGCCCCTGTTAAAATATATTTAATGTTTTTAATCATAATCTGTTTAATTTTACGAACACAATATAATAATTAAGAATTATTTAACAAATGTCGTCTGTCGATTTAACATATCAAATTGGGCTAACTTTATTAGATGGCGTTGGCGATGTTTTAGCTAAAAATTTAGTGGCATATTGTGGCAATGCTGAACAAGTTTTTAAAACTAACAAAGCGCAACTCGAAAAAATACCCGGTATTGGTACTTACACATCTTCCGCTATACAAAAGAGCAAATCGGTTTTAGAAAGAGCAGAGCAAGAAGTTGATTTTATTAATGAAAATAGAATACAAGCTTTGTTTTTTACTGACGAAAAATTTCCTCAACGTTTAAAAAATTGCAGTGATAGCCCGGTGATGCTTTATTATAAGGGAAATGCCGATTTAAATACTGAAAAAATTGTGGCTGTGGTGGGTACGCGAACTCCTTCAGTATACGGTAAAGAAATGACTGAAAAATTTATTTCAGATTTAACGAATATTGGATGCTTAGTTGTAAGCGGGTTAGCTTATGGCATTGATATTACAGCTCATAAATCATCTTTAGATAACGGTTTGAGTACTGTGGGTGTTTTAGCTCATGGTTTAGATAGAGTTTACCCATCTGTACACTCTAATTATGCTGCAAAAATGATTTCACAAGGAGGATTGTTAACAGAGTTTATGAGTGATACAAATCCTGACAAAGAAAATTTCCCTAAAAGAAATAGAATTGTGGCTGGTATGTGCGACGCTCTGGTTGTTGTTGAATCTAAAAGGGGAGGTGGAAGTTTAATTACGGCAACAATTGCCAATTCTTATAATAAAGATATTTTTGCATTTCCAGGTAGGGCAGGAGAAGTGTTGAGTGAAGGATGCAATGGCTTAATTAAATCACATAGAGCTAATTTAATCGAAAGCACTGCCGATTTAATGTATATCATGAATTGGAATCAAGAGGCAAAAAAGAAGAAGACAAATCAAATTCCTTTACTTCTTAAATTATCTGCCGAAGAGCAATCTATTGTAAAAGCGTTTGAAAACAAAAACCAATTACATGTAGATGAAATTTGTTACGCAACTAATTTCCCTATTAGTAAAACTTCAGGACACTTGTTACAATTAGAATTTTCAAACGTCATTAAATCACTTCCAGGAAAAATTTATCAGTTAAATCGTTAAACAATAGCTCTTAAAAAGCTGATAATTCTCAGGTTTAGCGCAAACAAAAAAAATCTTTTCGTAGTTGTATTACATACAAAAACAGTGTAACTTTACTCAAAAATAAATTATGCAAACTACTAATGTAGATGTTCTTGTTATCGGTGCAGGACCTGCGGGATCCATAGCTGCAAGTATTATTAATAAAGCTGGCTATAAAGTTCGAATCGTAGAAAAAGAAAAATTTCCTCGTTTTGTTATTGGCGAAAGTTTATTACCAAGAGTGATGGATCACCTTGAAGAAGCTGGTTTATTAGAGGCTGTTAAAAAAGCTGGGTTTCAAGAAAAATTTGGAGCTAAGTTTGTGAGAGGCGATGAGGTTTGTGATTTTAATTTTAAAGATCAATTTAGTAAAGGTTGGAATTGGACTTGGCAAGTGCCACGTGGCCAATTTGATAAAATTTTATCAGAAACGGCAGCTTCTATGGGAGTTGATGTTCAGCACGAAATGGCTGTAAAAGATATTAAGTTTCATGGTGCCGATTCAACCACTACTGTTGTAAATAAAGAGGGTGTGGAAGAACAAATTGAGGCAAAGTTTATTGTGGATGCAAGTGGTTACGGTCGAGTTATTCCTCGTATGTTTGGCCTAGACAAACCGTCAAACTTCGATCCTCGAAAAACACATTTTACGCATTTTAAAGATTTAAAACGCCCAGAAGGAATTGATGGGAATCGTATTACTGTTGTTGTTCATCAGCAACGTACTTGGATTTGGATTATTCCTTTTTCAAATGGAATCACGTCGGTTGGTTTTGTAGCTGATCCCCAATTTTTTAAAGATTATCCAGAGGATGCAGTAGAAAGAATGAGAGGTATTATCAATGCCGACATTCATACCAAAGAGCGTTTTGGAGATGCAGAAATGGTGTTTGAACCTCGTACAATTGAGGGATATGCTATTTCTACCAAACAATTATATGGAGATGGTTTTGTATTATGTGGTAATGCAACTGAATTTTTAGATCCAGTGTTTTCCTCAGGCGTTACTTTTGCAATGGAGTCTGGCAATAAAGCAGCAAAACTAGTCATTGAAACATTAAAAGGAAACACAGTAGATTGGCAGAAAGAATATACAGATTATATGATGCAAGGAATAAACACCTTTAGATCTTATGTTTCGGGATGGTACGAAGGCGATTTGCATGAAATTTTCTTTTCCGAAAATCCAGACCCTGAAATTAAAAAACAAATTTGTTCAGTTTTAGCTGGTTATGTATGGGATTTAGACAATCCTTTTGTTAAGAGACATGATAGAGCTTTAAAATCATTAGCAAATGTGATTCGATTAAATAAACAAAGGTCTGTCGCTTAAATAGTTTTTAAAAGTAAAAAAGCCATCAGTAAATTTACTGATGGCTTTTTTTAGTCGTTAGAGTTTGATTACTTCTTAAATACGGTAATAAAGCCTGAGTATTTTTTATCTTCAGGAACATCAATTACATAAAAGAATGTGCCATCTGAAACGCCATCACCTTTCCATTCGTTATTATAGTTAGTGCTTTCAAATACTTTTAATCCCCATCTGTCAAAAATTGTAACACTTGTGTTTGGGTGATATTCTATGTTTTTGATTCTAAAATAATCATTTGCTAAATCTCCATTTGGAGTAATAACATTCGGTATTTCAATTTGGCATGGAGGTAATACGTTGATGATTTGAATATCAGATTGCTGATAACCACAGCTATCTGTGATCACCACTTGAACTGAATAAATCCCTTCATTTGCAGGAGTAGTTGATGATAAACCCGTTGTATTAGATATAATATTGTTATTGGGTAATAAGAACCATTGATAGCTGTAGGCAGGGTAGCCACCGTTTGATGTTGATGATAAAGTAAACGGAGTATTACCACATAACGATACTGAATCAACAATTGCGATATTTAAAGTATTTGGTAAAACAACAATTACATCATTATCATTTGCTTGATATGAACAACTATCCATTACACTAACTTGCACTACATAAGTACCGCCGCTAGATGGACTTGTATAATTTAGTGTTGGTGTATTTGCAACAGGAATAGAGTTAACTGTCCATGTGTAGTTGTAAATAGCATGACCACCTGTTATAGTTGCGTTTAAATCAAGAGGTTTATTTGGACAGGTAAGAATTGAATTTGTAATAGCAACCCCTAAATCATTAACAAAGTTTTTAACGACTACTGTATCTGAGGTTGGCATCGCACATACTCCATTTACAGTTACTACTAATGTGGTAGTTGTGTTACTGTTTGTTGTATAGCTAACACTACTATTGGTTCCTGGAGCTGGAGCGTTAGTTGGTAATTCTGTCCAAGCATAAGTATATGGTGTGCCAGCATTTCCAGTTGTTGCTGATCCTGCAACTGGATTAAAAGTAAATGGTTGATTTAAACATTTAGTGACATCTGATAATGGCGTAATAATTAAGTTTGCCATTGGAATTACATTTACGGTGACGATTGCACTATCGGGTATGCTACTAGGGCAAGGAGAATATCCTATAACCATATATGTGTTTGTGCCAATTGCTGGAGGTGTAACTGTAATACTAGATGAGGTAGCTATAGGTTGTAAAGGCCCACCTACACCGTTTTGGTAGAACCAATTGTAGTTAAATGCGCCACCTACCGATAAATCAGTTGTAGTTCCTTCACAAAGCAAAGTATTTGTTATAGATGCAGTTATGCTAGTTGTAATAGGTGGGTATAAAATTGCCATAGTTTGTGTAACTACACAACCACCGATAGGATTTGTTACAGAAAACGTATAAACTACATTTCCACCTGCTGGTGGAGTTGTAAATGTTGGTACTACTTTAATTGAGTCGTTTCCAAAATTTGCAGTAATTGTTCCATTTGCTGATACACTTACAGTATAAGCAGAAGGGATAGATGCCCCACAGTTTCCAAATTGTACATTTGGTCTGTTTGGTGAAGTAACACCTGCATTAGTTGTCATACAAGCTACAATTCCATCACTGTTAAAATATCTTACAGAATTGAAAGAAGTAACTGTATATGGAGTTGACGAGTTATTTGTCCAAGATGGATTAGTAATACTATTACATACATCAATTAAAATATTTGAAACACCATCCCACTCATAAGCATTTGCAAAATTATAAGTGTTCCATCCTGTTGTAATATTAGCAGTTGGAGCATAATACACTTGAATTAGTCCTGTATTATCAAATGTTGTTGTAGTTAAGGCAACATCATTTGTACATTTCATTTTAATAGTAAAATCTGGGTAGCTAGTTGTTCCATTTATTGTTGCTACATTAAATGAAATACTTGAAATTTTTCCTGCTTGAACACCAGCCGCTAACAACTCAGATGCTCTATATAAAATTTGATGTCTGGTGTTTCTATAAAAATTACCATAAACAGCTGGGTAACTTGTTGTGGTATTTACTAACGTACCATTCCCTATTTGTATGCTGTTTGGTGTTGCGCATGAACCAGAAGAAGATAAGCCACAACTTGCAGGCGCCGTTTCTCCAAAATCAAAATTAAACGTAACCGCTTCAGGAAAACATGATACAGTGCTAGTTGGTGTAATTGTGAAGTTAGTTGGAATTACTCCAACAGTTACCGTATTATTATAAATACATAAACCATCGCTGATAACTGCTGTGTAAGTGCCAGGTGCTAAAGTTGTTAAAGGTACAGTTGTTGCCGTACTTGTAGTTGTATTTGTTACAGTGTTAGCAGCCGTAGGCCCAGTAACAAAGTAACTATAAGGAGCTGGGAAAGGAGTACTTAAGTTTAAAACAGTTGTTCCATTACTATCGTTAGGACACACATTGGTTGTGTTTGAAAAATAAGAGCTACCTCCTGCTACTAAGCTTAATGTATGCGCTATGGAATCTCTGCAACCTTGTGCATTATTATAAACAGCTGTGTAAATATCTCCAGCAACTGCATTAGTGATGTATAAAGTATCGTTAATGCCAATAGGCGCTGGTAATAAAACATTATTAAGATACCAAGAATAATTGCTTCCGCCAGGCAAAGGAATTGAAGTGGCGTTACCACAAAAAGGTTTACTTTGAGCAAGGAAAAATGGAGGAGAAACCCCAACTGATAAGTTGGCAGAAGCCTGACCGCAAGTGGTTGAGGAGACGAGAACACTATAGGTGCCGGGTGCTAAGCCCGTTGCCACTTGTGCGTTACTGACTACTGTTCCAGCATTTGGTCCTGAGGTACTTGTCCATACATATGTATAAATACCATTACTACCGCTCGCTTGCACAGAAGCTGTACCAGAGTTACCGCCAGCGCATGAACTCGTTGAATTTAAATTAATAATATTAACGGTTGTAAAGCCAATAGTTACAGTTTGTGTCAATGCACATCCACCAGGCGAGACCATACTTACAGCATAAGTCGTACCAGGTACTGCAGGAGTTTGAATTAGGGTATCATTTGTTGCGCCCGTAATTATATTTCCGCTAGGATCAAACCATTGATAGTTAGTAAAGCCTGTTGGTGCCACTAAAGTAGCAAAGTTTGAGCCAGAACACATGTTAGCATAGGGAGTTCCAATACCACCGCATTCTGCATCAACATAAGCGTAACCCCAGTGTCCACTTTGTGTACAGCCACCTACTTCAAAATTAATAGAAACGTTTGTTCCTGAAGGTAAAGTAGATAAATCTACAGAGTAATATTGCCATTTTCTGTAAAAGGTAGGATCAAAGGTACTACCCGTAACTGATTGAAATAGAGAATCTGATGGAACAGTAGATTTAGGATTAAATGTATAAGAAGTACAACCAGGTAAAATTGCTCCAGTACCTTCGTTTCTCACTTCTACTTTAAAATAAGGAGATTCTTGTACTGAGTGACCAGATGGATTTTGAAGTACAACAGCATAACTAAATGATAAACGCTGATTTGTAGCAGATGAAGTAGTGATATATTTTAAACGACACGCTCTGTAATTTGAATTTTGACCGTTCATTCTCACAGAAACTGGATCGAAACTAAATGGGCTAACAAAAGGAATTTGAGAAATTGTTTGCGTACCAACGGCTTTACAAGCTGCATCATCATAGCCATTAACACCTAATCCTACATTTGGTTGCACCGGCGGCAATGACATAATTGTGTGGTAGTTAATAGTATTGGTTGAAGGAACATTGTTTCCGGCAGTATTAATAATTGTAGTTCCAGTAGATGTATAATTTGGATTTCCACCAACCGGTCCAGTTGCAACAGTTCCTATTCCGCCTGTCCAGCCATTAAAATTATATTGTTCAAAACCCATATTAGGGCAACCTAAACTCATTGGTTTGTTTGGCTCTAAATAAATAACGGTTTCCTGAATGCCAGGCGTACCAGCTTGTTCGTAAGGCGAATGTTTATGACTTTGTTTTGACAAAGCTTGTTTTGAAGCAAAATCATTCTTCAAAAAACTAACATAACCTTCAATTTCAGAGGCTTTAATACCTTTTGCTTTTGCCTGTTCGCGCGCTGCTTTTTCATCAAAATGATAAGCGTCTGCTTTTTTGGTTTGCGCTATTACTGTTTGCGAAAAGCTTAATGTAATTAAGGCTAATGCGATACATAATAATTTTTTCATATTTTATTTTTTAGTTCTATTATAAAATCTGTAGTTAGTTTGAAGAAATTAATTTATAATTTCTATATACTTAGTTTTAAATGTCTTATTCAAATTCAAATATAAAACTTTTATTTTAATTTAACAATTATTATACCTTATATTATTAGGGATTTATCTGTTAAAAAAGTCCATTTATGGTAATTCTATTATTTTGCGCAAAATTTTTCAGTCTAAGCTTTTACATTAACTTTGCAATTCGATATCATGGCTGCAAATAAATTAACAAAATACATTCGTTTTACTTGGCTATTGGTATGGCTGCCTTTCACCCTCATTTTTTTACTAATTAGCTTTATTTCACTAGAGATATTTGTTGATTTACCTAGTGTTCAAGAGCTTCAAAATCCTAAAAGTAATTTAGCTACGGTTATTTATAGTAGCGATATGAAGACTTTGGGTAAGTATTATGCCGAAAATAGAGTGAGTGTAAAGTATTATGAGTTAGATAAAGATCTTGTAAATGCCTTAATTGCAACCGAAGATGCACGCTTTTTGGAACATAGCGGTGTTGATTTAAGAGCTTTAGCCAGAGCTGTTTTCGGAGCATTAACTGGGAGTTCGAGCAGTGGCGGTGGAAGTACACTTTCACAACAATTGGCAAAAATGATGTTTCCTCGCGAAAAATTAAACAAATTTGAAACAGTTATCAGAAAATTAAAAGAATGGGTTATTGCTGCTCGTTTAGAAAAAAACTACACAAAAGATGAAATTTTAGCATTGTACTTAAATAAGTTTGATTTCTTAAATCAAGCGGTTGGCGTTAAGTCAGCAGCGCAAATTTATTTTAATAGAACACAAGATAGTTTAGAAATTCAACAAGCTGCCATGTTGATTGGAATGGCAAAAAATCCTTCTTTATTTAATCCAGTAAAAAAGGCAGATACAACACTTCATAGAAGAAATGTGGTAATGATGCAAATGGTAGTGAACGGTTTTTTAACTAAAGAAAAATATGACAGTTTAAAAGTATTACCTCTTGGCGTTATTTTTCATCCAGAAGATCATAACGATGGCTTAGCGCCTTATTTCAGAGAATATTTGCGCGAATATTTTTTAAAAACTTGGTGTGCAAAACACATTAATCCCGAAACAAATAAACCCTATAACATTTATAGAGATGGTTTAAAAGTATATACAACCATCGATTCGCGCATGCAAAAATATGCGGAAGAAGCGGTAACAGAGCACATGACGGATTTACAAAAACTATTTACTAAAGAATGTAAAACCAAAAAAAATGCACCATTTGCTTGGAACGTCAATAAAGAACAAATTGAAAATATCATGATGAGTTCTATGAAACGTAGTGACCGCTACCGCTCATTAAAAAATGCTGGCTTATCAAAAGAACAAATTATCGCAGAGTTTAAAAAACCAGTTGCTATGACAGTTTACAGCTTACGTGGGGATATTGATACAACGATGACTCCCTGGGACAGTATTCGTTATTACAAAAGTTTTTTACATACAGGTTTCATTTCAATTGAACCAACCACCGGATACGTGAAGGCTTGGGTTGGTGGCGTGAATCATAAGCATTTTAAATTTGATCATGTAAAGGTTGGTCGCCGACAAGTAGGTTCCACCTTTAAGCCATTTGTTTACGCTTTAGCCATTCAAGAAGGATATTCTCCGTGTTATCAAGTAGCAAATGTAAGAACGTGTATTGAAACGCCTGGTCAACCAGCTTGGTGTCCTGATAATTCAGATGGAAATAAAGGAACTGGTAAGATGGTCACGCTACGTTATGCCTTAGCGGGTTCTATTAATTACGTTACAGCATGGGTCATGAAGCAATTTGGGCCAGATGCGGTAATTAATTTAGTTCGACGCTTAGGAATTACCGCGCCAATTGACGCCGTGCCTTCCATTGCACTTGGAACACCAGATATTTCGGTGTTTGAAATGGTAGCTGCTAATGCCACATTTGCTAATAAAGGAACATATATTCAACCAACTTTTATTACACGCATTGAAGATAAAAACGGAAAAGTATTGGAAGAATTTTTTCCAACAACAGATGAAGTATTTAGTGAAGAAAAAGCCTATGCGATGATTCAATTAATGCGAGGTGTGGTTGATTTTGGGACAGGTACACGTTTAAGGTTTAGATATAATTTGCGCAACGAAATTGCAGGGAAAACAGGTACAACACAAAATAATGCCGATGGTTGGTTTATGGGCTTAACACCAGATTTAGTGGCAGGTTGTTGGGTTGGTGGCGAAGAACGTAGTGTGCATTTTAATTCAACTAACGAAGGACAAGGAGCAAGTATGGCTTTGCCAATTTGGGGTAAGTTTTTCCAAAAAGTGTATGCCGATCCAAGTTTAAAGGTTAGCAAAAACGGATTTGTAAAACCAGCTAATATGGGAGATATGCAATTGGACTGCGCCGAATTTGACAGACACTCAGCCTTAGATATCCCAATGGAAGATTTAGATTTTGAAGAAAAAGAAAAATAAGTAATATATTTATAACATGATAAACAGAGTAGTAAAAAACGCTGAAGAAGCCATTAAAGATATAGAGGATAACATGACTCTTTTAATTGGTGGCTTTGGATTGTGCGGTATCCCCGAAAACTGCATTTCGGCATTAGTTAAAAAAGGAGTAAAAGGCTTAACTTGTATCAGTAATAACGCAGGAGTAGATGATTTTGGTTTAGGACTTTTATTGCAAACTAAACAAATAAAAAAAATGATTTCTTCCTATGTTGGAGAAAACGCAGAGTTTGAGCGACAAATGCTCAGCGGAGAATTAGAAGTAGAATTAGTGCCGCAAGGAACTTTAGCTACACGTTGCTTAGCAGCTGGTTACGGAATGCCTGTAATATATACACCCGCAGGTGTAGGTACTGAAGTTGCTATTGGGAAAGAAGTCAGAACCTTTACTTATAATGGTGAAACAAAAGAATATCTAGAAGAAAAAGCGTTTGAAGCTAATTTTGCTATTGTAAAAGCCTGGAAAGGAGATACAGCAGGTAATTTAATTTTTAAATCTACCGCTCGTAATTTTAATCCCATGATGGCAATGGCAGGAAAAATAACGATTGCTGAGGTTGAAGAATTAGTTGAGGTTGGAGAACTAGATCCAGATCAAATTCATACTCCAGGTATTTATGTAAATAGAATCTTTAAAGGAAATAATTACGAAAAAAGAATAGAGCAAGTAACCACTAGAAAAAAGGTATAAAAATGAAAAAAATAATTTTAACAAGCATAATAGTATCATCTCTATTTTTGGGGTGTTCAAAAAAAGTAAAACCTACAGATGTCATTCTTAGTAATGAAATTAACATGGAAAGTCGACCGTTGAATTTTGAAAGCACACGTGTAGAAAATAACGCTCATTCAGGAAAATATTATTCATCAACCGATTCAATAAAGCAATTTGCTGTTGGATATTCATACGTTCTTCCTGATAGTTTAAAGGGGAGAAAGTTGACAGTTTATTTTACTGCATGGTTACGAGAAAGTGAATTACCTTTGGATGGAAGTGTTGTTTTATCTTTAAACACTTCAAAAGGAAATGTTGGATGGCATGCATTTGGCGATAAATATAGACCAACTTATAAAGCTGGTGAATGGGTTCAATTAAACGATTCGATTACTTACCAAGCAAACTTAATTGCTGGTGATTATGTAGAGTTAGGAATTATAGGTATGAAATCAAAAGGCAAAGATGCTTTTGATATGGATGATTTAAATATAAAATATAAGTTTTCTAAATAATATTATGTTAGATAAAAACGGAATAGCAAAACGTATTGCAAAAGAAGTGCGAAATGGCATGTATGTTAATCTTGGTATAGGCATACCTACTTTGGTAGCAAACTATATTCCAGAGAATGTTGATGTAGTTCTTCAATCAGAAAATGGTATTTTAGGAATGGGTCCTTTCCCTTATGAAGGAGAAGAAGATGCAGACTTAATTAATGCAGGTAAACAAACAGTTACCTTGTTAAAGGGATCTTCAATATTTGATAGTGCTATGAGTTTTGGCATGATTCGTTCGCAACGGGTTGATTTAACTATTTTGGGAGCTATGGAAGTAAGTGAAAACGGAGATATTGCTAATTGGAAAATACCTGGGAAAATGGTTAAAGGTATGGGAGGAGCAATGGATTTAGTTTCCAGTGCAAAAAACATTATTGTTGCGATGCAACATGTTAACAAAGCTGGTGAATCAAAATTATTATCTAAATGCGATTTGCCATTAACTGGAATTAAATGTGTAAAAAAAATTGTTACTGAATTAGCTGTCTTAGAAGTAATAAATGGAGGAGGATTTCGTTTATTAGAAAGAGCACCTGGTGTAAGCGTTGAACAAATAAAAAATGCTACTGCAGGTAAATTAATTATTGATGGCGAAATTCCAGAAATGACGCTTTAAAATTTATGATTGGAGCTAAAAAAATTGTAGTTGTTTTGCCTGCTTATAATGCCGCCTTAACTTTAGAGAAAACCTTTAAAGAGATTCCATTTGACATTGTGGATGAAGTTGTATTAGTGGACGATTGTAGTAAAGATAATACAGTAGAGGTTGCAAAAAAAATCGGAATTAATCATGTGATTAGTCATGAGAAAAATAAAGGTTATGGTGGAAATCAAAAAACTTGCTACACTAAAGCCTTAGAATTAAAAGCGGACATTGTAATCATGTTACATCCCGACTATCAATACACACCTAAATTAATACAAAGTATGTGTTATTTGATTGCTAATGATTTATATCCAGCAGTATTTGGTTCAAGAATTTTAGGGAAGGGAGCTTTAAAAGGAGGCATGCCTGTTTACAAATACATTTTTAACAGAATGCTTACGCTTACTCAAAACATTTTAATTGGACAGAAGTTGTCTGAGTATCATACAGGATTTAGAGCATTTAATAAAGATATTTTGGAAACAATAAATTATAATGCTAATTCTGATGATTTTGTTTTTGATAACCAAATGATATCTCAGATATTTTATGCTGGTTTTGAAATAGCTGAAATTACTTGCCCTACAAAATACTTTCCTGAGGCTAGTTCAATAAATTTTCAACGAAGTGCTAAATACGGGATGGGGGTTTTGGGAACTTCAATAATTCATTTTTTTAATAGGCTCGGATTACTAAAATCTTCGATATACATAACAAAAAAGTAATATGCAGATTAAATTATTTAATTTTAAATATCATTTTGTAATATTATTTTCTTTACAAATATTTCTGTTTTTTCTATACGGGTACAATAAAATGTATGATAACAGACCTTATTCTATCCATCAATGGCGCCAAACAGATTGCTTGTCGTTTACGAAAAACTATTTTGAAGAAGGAATGAATTTTTTTTCTCCTAAAATACATTGGCAAGGTGTAGTAGAAGGTAAAACAATAAGTGAGTTCCCGCTTATAAACTATACTGTTGCTTGTTTATGGAAAGTGTTTGGAGAACATGAGTATCTTTATCGATTTACGGTTTTAGCTTTATTTTTTACAGCATTGTGTTTTTTATTTTTAATGATCTACTACAATTCAAAGTCACTACTTTATAGTTATTTTGGAACCACACTGATTAGTACATCTCCCGTTTTAGCATATTATTCATTTAATTTTTTAGCGGACGTTCCCGCCTTGTCGTTTGCTATTATATCATTGTCACTTTTTTTTATTTTTATTGAAAATAAAAAAATAGTATTGTTTTTTTTATCAGTTTTATTTGCAACAATTGCGGTACTTTTAAAGGCAAGTTCGGCATCAGTGTTACTAATAATTGGGTTAATTTCATTAACTAATATTGTACAATATCCTAAAGTATTTATTAATCAGTCTAAATTATTTAATAAAAATTTATGGCCTCTAATGAGCTTATTAATTTCATTTTTAGTAATAGTTATTTGGTACAGATATGCCTATAATTATAATGGAAAAAACAGCAATGGTGTCTTTTTAATGGAAACTCTGCCAATATGGGAAATGGAAGATAAAGTAATAGAAACTGGAAGACAGCTATTTAATATTCAATTTCAAATGTTTTTAAATAAAGGCGTTTTATTTGGCTTATTGCTTGCATTGTTTTGGTTATTAATGAATTTAAAAAAAATATCACTTTTTTTATCAATATCTTTAATTGTTACAGCAATTTCATTTGCAGCATTTATTATTCTTTTTTATCAAGTATTTAACGTTCACGATTATTATTTAATTAATAATATGTTATTGCCAGTAGTCATTATTGTTGCTTTTGGTAATTATTTAAAAGGCAGGGAGTTTGTTTTTTATAGCAAAAAAAACCTAGCATTATGTTGTTTAATATTTCTATTTAATTCCACGTATTGCGCAGCGGTAATTAGATTAAGGAATATTAACAAAGATGATTTTTGTAAATATTATCCTTTCATAAGTTCAGAAGAGAAAAATTTTTCTGATTGGTTTCATTACAATTACGAAATCACATTAAAGCCTATGGAAACAATAACACCCTATTTGAGAAGCCTTGGAATACAGCGAACAGATAAGGTTGTTTGTATGCCAGACCCAAGTTTTAATATTAATTTGTATTTAATGGATCAAAAGGGAATCACAGCAACCGAACAAAGTTTATTAAGTGATACTTTGGCAATAGTAAAGTATAAGGAGAACGGATTTAAGTATTTAGTTTTAAATGATACGTCTATTTTGCAAAAAACATATTTGGGAAAACTATTGCCTAATAGAATTGGGAATTATAAAAACATTAATATTTACAAATTAAATTAATGCATCGTTGAATAATTTAGAACATAATATTGAATTTAGGACACTTTTATTGAAAAAGCTGTATAAGCCATCTGTAATGGTTTATGTTTTTATTTGTTTATTTTCTATAATGACATTTAAATTTTGGATTAACTGGAGCCAGCATCCATTTTCTATGGATGTTGATCAGTATTATTCATATCTAATTGCTAAATTTATACATAACGATTTTACATTTCATTTTGACCATCATTTTTGGTTAGTGCCCACCCCATCAGGAATGCATGTACCAAAGGTAACTATGGGAATGGCTATCATGTATGCTCCATTTTTTGTTATTGGCAATAATATAGCTTACGCATTTGATTATGATGGATTAGGCTACAGTGCCCCTTATGCATGGAGCATCCATCTAGGATCTATATTGTACGTTATTATTGGATTATGGTATTGCAGAAAATTTTTATTATTATTTTTTAATGAATGGGTTGTAGCAGTAAGTATGATTTTAATACTGTTTGGAACTAACCTTTTTTATTATACATATAAGGAAAGTGAAATGACACACGGACATTTATTTTTTTTATTTTCTGTATTTATTTACCATGTTTTGAAATGGCAGCAAACAAAAAAAATAAAGTATGTATATTATTTTTCTTTTTTCGCAGGTTTGGCTGCACTAGTAAGACCTACTGAAATATTGATTCTTTTATTTCCGTTATTTATCTACGTAAGTACTTTTAAAGAGTTTAAAGAAAGAATATATGAACTTAAACAAATGAAATGGAAATTAGCGGTTGCTGTTTTAATATTTTTTTTACCAATCATTCCACAATTAATTTTCTGGAAAATACATACTGGTCAATTTTTATTTTTTTCATATGGCAGTCAAGAAGGCTTTTTTTTCGCAGACCCACAATTTGTAAATGTTTTATTTAGTTGGCGAAAAGGTTGGTTTATATATACTCCAATTATGCTATTAACAATTATAGGATTGGTTATAATGTATTTTAAATGGAGGAAAATGTTTATACCAATTGCTTTGTATTTTTTATTGAACCTTTACTTAATTTGTTGTTGGTGGGATTGGGGCTACGGTGGTTCTTTTGGAATGCGAGCACTAGTTCAATGCTACGCTTTTTTAATAATTCCATTTGCTTTTTTTATCAATTGGATATTCAATACACTAAAAAATAGAATTTTAAAACTAATAATTGGCATCACATTTATTGCTTTTAGTAGCTTTTGTTGCTATTTGAATATATTTCAAACATATTTATTAAAACATGCTTTAATGCATTGGGATAGTATGACTAAGGAAGCCTACTTCTATACATTTTTAACGTCGGATATTGATAGAGTATATTTGGAAACGCTTTTTGAGCATCCAAACTATGACGAAATGCGAAAAGGAAACAGAGATGAGTAATAAATTGAAAGTTGCTATTATTGTTCCTTGCTATAACGAAGAGGATAATGTATTGAAACTATACAATGAAATCAAATGCACTTCATTTTCTTTAAATATTGATGTAGTCCCGATTTTTATTAATGATTGCTCAACAGACAATACAAAGATAATTTTATCAAGTAACCGCATTCCTCATATTGATTTACCAGTAAATCTTGGAATTGGCGGAGCAGTGCAAACAGGGTTTAAATACGCATATAAAAATAATTTTGATATTGCTATTCAAATGGATGGAGATGGCCAACACCCTCCAAGTGAATTAGAAAAAATTATTACACCTTTTGTAAACACTAAAATAGATGTAGTAATAGGCTCTCGATATATTGAAAAGGAAGGTTTTCAATCAACTTTTATGAGGCGATTAGGCATTAATTATTTTAAATGGTTAAATAGAACCTTGATTGGCATTAAAATTTTTGATAGTACCTCTGGTTATAGAGCAATTAATAGAAGAGGTTTAGAGATTGTAGCAAACTATTATCCTGATGAATATCCTGAACCTGAATCTATTATACTTTATACATTAAATGGGCTTACAATATCAGAAGTGCCAGTTACGATGAGAGAAAGACAAGGAGGCGAGTCGTCCATTCGTTCCTATAAAACTGTTTACTATATGTTTAAAGTAACAATAGGCATTATTTTTTTATTTATTAGATTGAAATTCAATGGAAAACGTCATACCATATAGGTTGCAAATTTTTGTAACAATTTTAATATTAACTTTTATGTTTTTTGTTTTTAGATTAATAGCTAAAGGCAAATTAAGAGAAGAGTATTCGTTTGTTTGGATTGCATGCACCGTTCTTTTGCTTTTATTTTCTGTATGGAGAAATGGGTTAGATGTGATTGCTAAAATGCTAGGCGTTTATTATGCTCCAGCCTTAGTTTTTATGACTGCTATTTTTGCTATCATCGTTTTTTTGGTTCATCTTTCGGTTGTTAATTCAAAACAACATGATCAAATCAAAATTTTAACTCAAGAGTTAGCAATGCTCAAAAAAAAGATAGAGGAGCAGGAGAATAATAATAATTTATAGCGTTCAGTTTTAATTAAATAGATATAGTACATGGTTTTTAGTAGCATTGTTTTTCTTTTATATTTTTTGCCTATATTCTTATTAGCGTATTACTTTGTAGATAGAAAATATAAAAATATTGTAATTTTAATTGGCAGTATTTTCTTTTATGCTTGGGGAGCACCAAAATTTATTTTTGTTATTTTATTTACAACTTTCTTAGATTTTCATTTAGTAACTTGGATGGATAAATCTGCCAATGAGACTAAGAGAAAATTAATGTTACTACTTTCAGTTTCTGTTAATTTAGGCTTGTTGTTTTATTTTAAATACTCTAATTTTTTTGTAGAAAATGTAAATTCTGTGCTCTCCATTTTTGGTGATAAACAAATCCATTGGACAAAATTAATTCTTCCAATTGGTATTTCGTTTTACACCTTTGAAACAATTACTTATGTGGTGGATGTTTACAGACGAGTACATAAACCATTGACTAAATTTTGGGATTATCAATTGTACATTATTTTATTTCCAAAATTAATTGCAGGTCCAATTATTCGTTATCATGAGTTGGCTGATCAAATTACAGAAAGAAAGGATTTGATTGATGATAAATTGACTGGCTTTTATAGATTTGCTTTAGGCTTAGGTAAAAAAGTATTAATTGCTAATCAAATGGGCATGATTGCGGATGCAATTTTTGCTTCAAATTATAATGACATAGGAATGTTAACTGCTTGGATTGGGAGTATAGCTTATACATTTCAAATTTATTTCGACTTTAGTGGATATAGTGACATGGCAATTGGATTGGCTAAAATGATGGGCTTTAAATTTCCTGAAAATTTCAATAATCCATACATTTCTCAAAGTATAACTGATTTTTGGCGAAGATGGCATATGACTTTGGGTAGTTGGATGAGAAATTACTTGTATATCCCCTTAGGTGGAAATAAAGTAAGTTCTACAAGATTATATTTTAATTTATGGATTGTGTTTTTAGCGTCTGGTTTGTGGCATGGTGCTAGTTGGAGTTTTATATTTTGGGGAGCTTTTCACGGATTCTTTTTAGTAATAGAACGCGCATTTTTAGGAAAAGTATTAACTAAAATAGGGAAAATCCCAAGCATTTTAATTACCTTTTTTATTGTGAATATAGGCTGGGTGTTTTTTAGAGTCGAAAAAATTTCAGATGCTTTTTGTTTCGTTAAACAAATGTTTGTTCCTAGTAATAATACCAAAATGATTTAAATTTTAGGCCAAAAGTTGCTGGAAAATATATAATCAAAGGCGCAAGTTTTTTTAGTGTCCTCTGTTTTTAAACTTTGTGTTAGTGATTGTATAAACAAACTT
>Ga0247843_1001461_pt1 | contig 48052 bp, 36 predicted proteins | sample LaCruzMarch2017__FD_192420 | JGI IMG/M metagenome (GOLD analysis project Ga0247843, IMG submission 192420) | Freshwater microbial communities from meromictic Lake La Cruz, Castile-La Mancha, Spain - LaCruzMarch2017_8m | ecosystem: Environmental > Aquatic > Freshwater > Lake | place: Spain...
TCGTCTGAATATTCAATTTTATAACCCAATGTTCTTGTAACTTTTTGTTACAAGGTAAAAATATTGGAAAACTAATAAAATCAAAGGATTCATGAAATATTAACAAATCAACTGTCTGTTGGCGGTTTAACGGTTGTGATTTATGAAGATATGCAAACCAAATTATTTGCAGATGGCATCGTAAAAAACTTTGGTTCTACGACAATTAAATTAGGTTTCAATAAACAATTGACTGAAAAATGGTCAACCACGGTTATTGCATTATCTAAAATAGCTTCTGATTACAATTCATTTACTAATAAAGATTTTCAAGTTGGTGGTATTGATTTATTCAAATACAAAAAAACGAGATAACTTAAATTTCAAAACAGGTTTATATTATAACTCCGAATTATTTGGTCCTTTATTCGTTCCCATGCTAGGGATGTATTACCAAAATCCTAATAAAAAATTAGAAGCAAATGTTATGCTGCCCTTACAAGCAGATGTGAATTACCAAATATTACCATTTATGAATATGGGATTTAACTTTAATGGACAAATTCGTTCTTATCATTTAAACAATCTAACTTATGCCAATCCTAATACTTACGTTACAAAATCCACCAACGAATTATTTGCTTATGTAAATTTCACCGTCACAAAAAGTATCTGTCTGCAAACTAAGCTTGGTCAATCGTTTGGGAGAACATATAAAGTTTATGATGAAGCAGATAAAGTGAATTTTGGTACCAGCAACATTTATTGATGATAAACGCCAAAAGTTAAATTCTAATTTTTCAAATGGAATGATTTTTCAAGTGACTTTGCTTTATCGATTGCATCTTAACTAAAAATAGGAACACGGATTTAACAGCTTGGGTTGATGTTCACTGATTTTTTTTATTCGCATTAATCTGTTATATCAATTCTATCCGCGTGCCTATTACAAAAATAAAATTAAACTCTAACGCCTATTAAACACACATCATCGACTTGTTCGTTATTGCCTTTCCATTCGATAAATAATTTTTCGAGTTGTTCTTTTTGTTCGTGCACTGGTAAATGAGCTATAGACGATAATATTTCGCGCAAACGTTTACTCATAAATTTTCTGCCTTTATCACCACCAAACTGATCGGGGAAACCATCTGTTAAGGTATACACCATATCGTTTTCTTGTAAATCAAACTCATGCTGAGTAAAAGAGATATCTTGCTTATCGTGTTTACCTACCGGCATTTTGTCCGCTTTAATTTCAATAGTTTTATTTCCTCTAATTATCCAAACTGGATTGTTTGCAGACGACACAGTCAATTTTTTATTTTTTAAATCATAAATCGTCAAGCTAGCATCCATCCCATCTTTACCACCTTCTACACTTCCGTCTAAAGCAAGCGTATCAATAATCAGTTTACGAGTACGGTTTAAAATTTCTGCAGGTTGTAAAATACCTTCCTTTACCGATTCTTTTAAACAAGAAATATTTAAGATACTCATAATAGCACCAGGCACACCGTGTCCAGTGCTATCAGCAGTTAATAAAGCAAAGTTTCCATTACTTAATTTAGCGGCTCTATAAAAATCTCCACTAACCACATCTTTAGGTTTAAATAAAATAAAATAGTCTTTTAAATTTTCATCTAGCAATTCTTTAGTGGCTAATAAACTTCGTTGAATCCGTTCTGCATAATTAATACTATCTGTAATTTCTTTATGCTTCTCTTCAATCATGTGTTTTTGTTCCACCACTTCGGCTGTTCTTTCTTCAACTGTTTTTTCGAGTTTTAATTTTTCGGAAACTAGTTTGCGCTCTCGACTTTTGATAAAATACCAAACAGAACCAATTATCACTAACAGCACTAAAATTCTAAACCACCATGTTTGCCAAAACGGAGGACGAATAGTAAAGACATATTCTACAGGCTGACTCCAATAGCCTTCGCTATTCATCGCTTTTACTTTGAAAATATAATCGCCATGTGGTAAGTTACCATAAGGTGCCGAGTTACGATTACTAACCGCACTCCAGTTTTCATCTAAGCCTTCTAAAATATATTGATACTTTACCTTCTTAGGTTGGTTCATAGTAACACCAATAAAGTTAAAGGTGATATAATTATTATTGTAAACTAAGCTCAATTTTTCGGGTAAATTATTCCAGTTGGTAATCCCATCAAATTGAAAATTGCCAACTCTTACACCATTTCCTAAAAGAAAACTCGTATCTTTTTTATTTTCGAAATTTGCCCAAGAAATACTTTGGTTAAATAACTCAATATTACTTAACTGAATACTTGGCGCATTGGTGTCTGGTTTTTCGCCACCTACAGGTGGATGATACACCATCAATCGATCATTAGCCGCCATCCAAATACTTCCATCTTTTGATTCTTGCATGGTTTTACCGCCATTTACACCTGCACCTAAAAACCCATCCTGGTATGTATAGTTTTTAAAAATAACATCGCTTTCTGATAAAGTATTGCGCTTAATTTTTTTGATGACTTCGTTCAATTTACTTTCGGTAAGTTTACTTACACCAAAACGAGTTCCAAACCAAATGTTCCCAATTTTATCTTGCAAAATACTCCAGACAACATTATGACTCAATCCATCTTTCTCTGTAAAATCAGTAAAGTTAAAACCATCATACATCGTCACACCATCAAACGTAGCAAACCAAATATTTCCTGTTTTGTCCTCAATCATGTATTTTACATCGTTATTAATGAAACCATTTTTCTCATTAAAATTAGTAAAACCTTTACTGTCATATTTCGAAACACCACCACCCGCAGTTGCAAACCAAATACAACCTTTACTATCTTGCAACATGGCGTTAATAAAATTACTAGCTAAGCCTTGCTCCTCCGTATATTTTGTAAATGATCGTCCATCAAATTTACAAATTCCACCTCCTTCTGTCCCAAACCATAAGTTTCCTTTTTTATCTTCGATGATAGAAAACACAATATTGTTACTCAAGCCATCTTTTTCAGTATAGTGTGTAAAAGTATAACCATCAAATTTGCTCACTCCTCCTCCATAAGAACCAAACCAAATATTTCCTCGTCTATCTTGAATAACCGTTTTTACATCGTTATTATTTAAACCTTCTTTATCGGTAAAATGTGCAAATGATTTTCCATCATACTTGTTTAACCCCATATAAGAGCCAAACCACATATTCCCAGATTTTTCTTCTAAAACAGAAAACACTAAGTTGTTACTTAAGCCTTCTTTGTCTGTAAAATTCGTAAATGTTTTTCCATCATACTTACTTAAACCACCTGCATTTGTTCCTACCCAAATGTTACCCGACTTATCTTCTAGTAAAGACAAAATTTCGTTACTATTTAAACCTTCTTGTTCTGTAAAGTGTGTAAAACTTTTACCATCATATTTATTTAAACCACCACCCGAAGTTCCAAGCCATATATTGCCTGTTTTGTCTTGTAAAATACAACTCACGGCTTGGTTACTTAAACCTTGATCTACACCCAAGTGATTAAATGATTTGCCATTATAAACAGTAACACCTCCTTGATAGGTTCCAAACCACAAATGACCTTGCTTATCTTTTAAATTACATAATACTGTATTATCACTTATACCCTGACTAGTTGTATAATTTGAAAAGGATTTTCCGTCAAATTTACTAATACCAGCTCCTGTTCCAATCCATAAATTATTAGCATCATCTTCGATGATACTATATACCACACTATTACTTAATCCCTCTTTAACTGTGTAATTTGTAAATTTTTTTTCATCATACTTAGAAAGTCCATCTGCAGTTCCAAACCACAAAATTCCATTATGATCCTGAAAGATACTCGTCACATATTTATTACTTAAACCATCTTGTTCTGAAAAATGAGTAAAGAATTTACCCTCGTATTTACATACACCACCATCTAAAGTTCCAAACCAGAGATTACCAGCTTTATCTTCAAAAATAGTATTAACTGAATTACTATTCAATCCTTCTTCTACAGTAAAGTGTGTAAATGATTTACCATCGTATTTTGTGATGCCTCCACCAGCCGTTCCTAACCAAATATTTCCACGATTATCTTCTAGCAAGCAATTAATACTACCATGTTTTAATCCTTGTAATTTACCAAAGGTGCTAAAGTTGTTAGGATTTTGATCTTTTGTAAAAGGATCTTTCGCGATTACTTCCTCAGGAATACCAACTCTATTTTTTACAACAGCTTCCGTTTTAATTTGAATAATCTTAGGTAACGAAAACGTATCCTTACCAGGAACAAATACTTGAGGATTACCAGGAATAACCATTTTTTCTTTACCTAATACATGAACATTAGTGTTAGTAGGAAACACCATTGGTTTACCAACGGGTACTTTCAACAACTTGCTTTCATCAATAAAAACAATAGCAGGTTTTTCCATACTATCTTTAGCAACCACATAGCCATTTGCTTTATGAACTTTTATGGAATGTATACGCACGTTTTGATTGTCTTTTTCTTTACAAGAAATAAAGGCAAGCAATACAAAAAAATATAGGTATATAAATCTCACAGCAAATAAATATAGGAAATTTATCCGAAAAATAAGCTCATAAATTTTCAGGAAATTATTCTCTTTTTTTTGAATCCATCAAAATAGTCACAGGGCCATCATTTACTAAACTCACTTTCATATCAGCACCAAACCGCCCAGTTTTAATCGGTTTATTGAGGAGCTGAGATAATTGTTGAATGCAGTACTCGTATAAAGGAATTGCTACATCTGGCTTCGCAGATTTGATGAATGAAGGACGATTACCTTTTTTAGTAGAGGCAAATAAGGTAAACTGAGAAACTAATAATACATTACCTTTGATATCTTGTAGCGACAGATTCATTTTATCATCTGCATCCGAGAAAATGCGCATCCCAATCAATTTTTGACAAAGCCAATCTGCATCTTCCTTGGTATCGGTTTCTTCAACGCCAACTAGTACTAAAAAACCTTTTTCAATCTCGGAATAAATAGTTCCATCAATTTTCACAGAAGCTTCAGAAACTCGCTGAATAACAAAACGCATGATTTACTTTTTGTTTTTGAAATTAGTTAAACCAGAGTTTAACCATGCGGCAAATATTTTTTCATCCTTTTCGGTTCCTATTGTTCCTGGCGTTGCATTAGATTCGTCGTGATTAAGAATAACGTATTGTGGTTGCGAACTTGAATTATACTTTGTTATTTGCAGGAACGCATTTTTATTTCCTACAGTTTCCAGCATACGTTGTTTACCCGACCATAATACTTCTTTTTGTTCACTCGCTGGTAAATCAACTCTACTATCAACATATAAAGAAACAATAACTACATCATTTTTCAATATTGGTAATACTTCGGGAGTAACCCATACATTTGATTCCATATAGCGGCAATTAACGCAAGCATTACCTGTGAAATCAACAAACAACGGCTTGTTTACTAATTTAGCATATTTCAAAGCACTTTCGTAATCATCTTTAAAAAGTTTAATACCATCTGGTCCAGTTACTCTTTTGCTCTCTAAAGCAGCAATTTCTGGAACAGTTGATGTACTAACAGCTGATGCAGTTACACCGACATGTCCACCAAAACCATCAGGAGATTCTGAATAATGATGTGGAGGTGGAAATGAAGATATTATTTTTAAAGGCGCTCCCCATAATCCTGGAATTAAATAAATTGTAAACGCTAAACTAATAGTAGCAAACATGATTCTACCAACCGAAATATGTTTTAACTCACTATCATGAGATGTTTTGAACATTCCCAATAAATAAAAAGTCATCATACCAAAAATGGCAATCCATAATGTAATAAATACTTCTCTAGTAATAAAGCCCCATTCGTTTACATTATCTGCATTCGCTAAAAACTTAACAGCTAATGCTAATTCAATAAAAGCAACTGTTACTTTAAATGTGTTCATCCAGCCGCCAGATTTTGGTAATGAATTTAGCATAGATGGGAAAAATGCAAACACCATAAAAGGTAAAGCTATACCAGTTCCAAACCCAGTAAAACCTGCAAGCGGACACATATAACTATTTCCTTCTGCTAAATTAGCTAATAAAGTACCTAAGAATCCGGCAGTACATGAAAATGAAATAACTACTAATGTAGCGGCCATAAAAAATATACCTACCACACCACCTTTATCAGCTTTTGCATCTAATTTGTTTCCCCATGAACTAGGCAAAGTAATTTCAAATAATCCAAAAAATGAAAGCGCGAAAACAATAAATAGAATAAAGAAAAATAAATTTAACCATGTGTTTGTTGCAATATTACTCAATGCATCTGGCCCAAATGCAATAGTGATTAACATCGTTGGAATTACAAATGTGATTATAATAAAGAAGCCATACAGTAAAGAGTTTTTAATTCCTGCTGCTCTGCTTGTGCTTCTTTTAACAAAAAACGAAACGGTTAAAGGAATTAATGAATAGATACAAGGCATTAATACGGCTCCTAATCCTGCAACTAATCCTAATAAAAATTTACTGAACGGATGACATTCTACATCTTCTTTTGTTACCGCTTCAGAAACAACTGTTTCATTAGTGTTTTCAGATTTAACATCAGTTGATGCTGCTGTTGAATTTATATTTTGCTTCAAAGCATTTGCCGATGCTAAAATAGCTTGGGTATCGCACAAACATCCTGCGGTTTGGTCTATTGCCGCAATCATATCATTAGTTGCAGCTGCTGCGTTTAAACAAACAGGTGTTCCTTGTACTTGAAACTCAAAAGTTTCGCCTGGAGGAGATACTTCGCATTTTACATCAGTACAAACCTGCCATTCGTACTTACCTTGTATAGCAATCTTTTTATCTGTTTTTAATTTTATTTTTTGAGTGAAGCTTGCCGTATGAGAATAAAACTCAACTTTTGCATCAAAAATTTTATCAAACTCAACGATAGGTTTACTTTGAGTTACTTTACCTACCAATTCATAATCCTTTGATTTATTAAAAGTAAATACTGTTGGCAATGGACCATCTTCTGTTTTATTTAAAGAATACATGTGCCACGTATCTTCAATTTCTGCATTAAACTTTAGATCATATTCGCAATCGGATATTTTTTTAGTTGTAAATGTCCATTTCACATGAGCAACTTGTGAAAATAAAGAAGTGCTGATTACAAGTAATAAAAGCAGAGAAGATATTTTTTTTAGCATAACCAATATTTATGTGGTAAAAGTAAAATTAATTAAATGATAGAGGCTTTGAGTTTACAATTCAAATAAAAGGATTATATGATTCCTAAAAGCCTATTTTTTTGCTCCACCTTCAGGCAATAAAACCTGAAACTCAAGAGTGGCGGGAGGTAAGCATTGAACGTCGTTACAAGTCATGAACTCTAAAGCTGTTTTTATAGTTAAGCTTTTTTGATTTTTTAACTTAACTTTTTGCTTAAACACTGCTTTATTCGAAAACACAAATACTTTTGCTTCAAATGCTGCTACGTATTCTTCGTGCGCTTGCTCCTCTTCAACTTTACCAACTAATTCAAAATCTGCACCTGGTGTTACTGTAAAAGATGTAGGAATAGGACCAACATCTGTAGGACGTTGAGAATAAATATGCCATTTTTTATCAATGGTTGCCGTAAAGTGAATTTCGCCTTCAGTTGCATTAGTGGCAACATAAACAGCATTCCAAGTCACAGGTTTTAAAGGTGGATTTTGAGAAAATCCAACAAAGCTTATTAAAGAGAATAAGATTAAAAAGATACGGTTCATAGGTTCTAATTTTTAGTGAAAATAGGGATTAATCTTTAGTTTGAAGGGACGGATTTCTTAAAAAATGTTACAGCTTAGGACGTGTCCGCCAGCTGGCGGATTGGGCTTTCGGCACTCGCTTTTTTATTTGCTCTTCGACTTCGCTCAGTGTCCAATAAAAAGAGCTCAAACAATGCCTCTATCCCTCACGCAAACTCTATTTCAAAAATCAAAGTTTAAGCTTCGACCTTACAGCAAGCTTGCGTGAGGGATGCAAGCGAAAATCCTTTTTATGAGTTACGAATAAAAGATTGAAGCGACAGCCCGACGGCGCCTTCTCTTTTGCGCCGGCACGCACAAAAAAGAAACGCCCTCCGTACCTAACGACTATTCAATAATCATTTCGTATGGTAAACGAGCTTGAACGCCTTTCATTTGTAATACATTTTTAATTTGTTTTACATATAAATAGGTTTCTCCTAAATTAGATTTCATAGAACGAGTTTCCATTTCTTCTTTGGTGTTTCCTAATAATTCTTGTAATGGATCCTTTTGTTTTGGTAATTCTAATAACTTATATTCATTCAATTTAGCTTGTTTAGCAGCATAAGCAATAGCATCATTAATACCACCTAATTCATCTACTAAATTTATTTTTATTGCATCTGCCCCGCTCCACACGCGTCCTTGCCCAATACTATCAATGTTATTTTTAGTGGTTTTACGGCCTGTAGCTACTTTAGTAATAAACACATCATAAATATGTTCTACACTTTGTTGAATATATTCGTATTCAACAGTAGTAGCGCCTCTTAAAATAGTTCCTACATCGCTGTGTTTATTTGTGTTTACAGTATCAATCGTAATTCCTAATTTTTCTGATAATGCTTTTTGAGCATTTGGTATCATTCCAAATACGCCAATAGAACCCGTTATAGTATTTGGTTGAGCAAAAATACGATCAGCTGCGCAACTAATATAATAACCACCACTAGCAGCTACATCACCCATCGATACAATAAATGGCTTTGCTTTTTGAGCTAAAACAGTTTCTCTCCAAATAACATCTGATGCTAAAGCGCTTCCTCCTGGTGAATTAACACGTAATACAATTGCTTTTACATCTTTATCTAAACGCGCATCTTTAATAGCTTTGGCAATACGCTCACTACCAATTTTTTCGTCATCTCCTTCTCCACTCTCAATTTCGCCAACCGCATAAATCACAGCAATTTTATTTTTAGATAATTTAGTATTGGTATTTGCCTCCGTATAATCCGTTAATGACGCAAAAGTGATTTTATCCGTTTCAGCAATCTGAATATTTTTTTTGATAGCACTAAACACTTCATCTTCGTATTTTAACTCATCAACTAATTTATATTTCACCGCGTCTTGTGGACTTCTGATTAATAAATTATTTGCCATATCATTAATATCTTTTGAAGTCATGCCTCTGCTTTTGGCCATACCATTGACCATGTGATTCCATAAGGAGCCTAAATAGGTTTCTACTTGAGCTCTATTAGCCTCACTCATTTTATCTAACATAAAAGGCTCAATAGCACTTTTAAATTTACCATGTCTAAAAATTTGAACTTCAACACCTGTTTTTTCCAACATTTTTTTAAAGAACATCATTTGAGAACTTAAACCTTTTATTTCTAAACCACCTTCTGGATTTAAATATAATTTATCAGCTGTAGTAGCCAAGTAATAGGCCTTTTGAGAATACCCCTCAGAATAAGTGTAAATAAACTTTCCTGATTTTTTAAAATCTAATAAAGCGTTACGCACTTCTTCTAAAGTTGCAAAACCGGCAACTGGATTACTAACTTCTAAGTAAATTCCTTTGATATTTTTATCAGTTTTAGCAAATTTTAAACTCTCAATAATATCACCAATACCTAATGTTTCTTTAGGCATAAAAGGACCTAAATCAACATCTCCAAAAGGATTTTCGATACTACGCTCTTTAATGTCACCATCTAAATTAATTTTTAGCACAGTATTTTCTTTAGCGGTATAGCCATTATCCTTTTTCATATTAATAGCATCAGAGAACATACTTGCCACAGATGCAATAACAATTAACGTAATTACAACGCCAGTAATTAAAATCCCTAAACATGAGCCAAAAAATGCTCCAAAAAATTGTTTCATAGTATTATTATTTAATTTATTTAGTTATAAGAATTGATATATTTTCACAACTATGACTCTAAATTAGGTTACTTTCTGTTATTTTTACCAATAATTATATGAACGTTACGTATTTATGTTTAGGCGGTAATATTGGTGATAGAGAAAAAGCTATTTACCTTGCTTTGTTAGAAATAAGCCAACTAGTTGGGGAAATTACTTCTCAATCAAAAATATATGAAACTGAAGCCTGGGGCGTTGAAAACCACCAAGCTTACCTCAACCAATGTGTAGAAGTAAAAACTCTTTTAAGTGTAAATGAGTTAATTACAGCTTTACTATCGATTGAACAGCATTTGGGTCGTATACGATCTTTAAATGAAGTGTACGAGCCAAGAACTATTGATATTGATATTTTATTCTATAACCAAGAGGTGATAGATAATGAACTGTTAAAAGTTCCTCATCCTAGATTACATTTAAGGAAATTTGTTTTAATCCCATTAAATGAAATTTGTTCCAACTATTTGCATCCTTTATTAAATACAACTATCTTTAATTTGTTAAGCCACTGCGAAGACGAATCGGAAGTTAAATTATTTAAATCAGAGCGTTAATATGTTCATTTGTATAGAAGGTAATATTGGTTCAGGAAAAAGTACACTTGCCAAAGCCTTAGCAAAAAAATTAAAAGCAACTTATTTACCCGAACAGTTTGAAGACAACACTTTGTTGCCTTTATTTTACAACGACAACAAAACCTTTGCTTTTCCTACAGAATATTCTTTTTTAATTGACAGACAAAAACAATTAACTAATTATTTTAACTCTATAAAAAAAGGAACCATTACTATTAGCGATTTTCATTTCGATAAATGCTTGTGTTTTGCAAACGCCAATTTATCCTCTAAAGATTTTTCGTTTTTCAAAAAGCACTTTAAGCCTTTAAAGAAAACCATACCAACACCACAATTAGTAGTGTATTTAGATACAACGACTGAATTACTCACGAAAAATATTCAAAAGCGAGGCAGACTAATAGAAAAGAACCTAAAGAAAAGTTATTTAGAGAAACTGAAAAAATCATTAGATAGATATTATATGCTTGATGGCAAAATAAACACATTCGTTCTTATTTTAACCATAAAGGAATATAATGCCTCGGTTTTAGAAAATTGTTGCAAAGAAATTATTGAAATCATAGAGAAAACAAAAAAATAATATATATTTATATATGCTTATTCAGAGAACTTTATTTTTTATTACGCTTTTATTATGCAGCTTTTTAGCAAAAGCACAATATGATGGCGACCTTCAATTTATTGGCAGAAACTATATTAATTACAAACCTCTTACAAATACCAAAATTAAGGTTGTTAGTAATGGCAAAACCATTTCGGAATTTGACACAAAAAAAGGTAACGATTTTAGAACCAAACTAGATTTCGGAAATTTGTATGATGTTTATTTTATAAATGAACAATGCCAAACCATGTTTATTAGAGTTTATGCGGATGGTGTTCCAGAAGATAAACGTTACATAAAAATGACTTATGCTATAGATATTCCTTTTTTCTCAAAAGACCCTAACCTAATTGATACTGTTCAATTTAATAAACCATTTCACCAAATTTATTTTAATGGTAAATCAAAGTTTGTTGATGATACCGTTTACATGAATAAATTCATTAAAAACATTTATACAAAAAAAACTGTTGTTAAAAAAGATACGACTGCGCCTATTTTAACGACTGAAAAAATAAAAGAATATTTACAACTAGCTGGTAAGTTAAGTTTAAATAACGATAAAAACACACCACTAAAAAATAAAACGGTAAAGTTATTAAATAAAAAAGGAGAGGTTATCTCTACCTCACAGACCACAAACCACGGAGCCTTTATATTTCAGAATGTAGATGCAGAACAAGCCGATGGTGTAACAGTTGCTTTGAGTAGCACCGATAATCCAAATAATGATAAAGTTAAACTACAAAGTACCAAAGGCGAAAAAATAGATGTTGCAAGTGCAAACGCCGATCAAACATATACGTTTAAATATAAAACGGAAAATGATTTAGTTAAGAAATTAACCGACAACAATTTCGGTTTCAATATTGCAGGTAAATTAATCGCCATTAATGGGGCTGACAAAATTGTAGCATCAGACAAAACAATTTACTTACTAAATGAAAAAAACACAGTGATAGCTAAAACAAAAACCAATGTTTTAGGAACCTTTTTATTTCCAAATATTTCACCAGATCGCGAATATGGCATTGCCTATGATAGTGCGGATGCGATTCCGAATTATGTGATGAGTTTATTTACGGTTAAGGATAAATTTGTAAAACGATTAGATTCCTTATCTAAAAGTAAATTTGTATATAAATTCATTTCAATTACCGGCAGTTCTTTTAACGACTTTGTAATGGATGATTCTGAATTAAAAATGAATATCAATGGCCGTTTATACGGTAATAACAAAAATAATCCATTAGCTGACATGAAAGTGCTATTACTAAACGATAAGTATCAAACCATTGATTCAGCAACAACAACAAAAGACGGAGGTTTTTCCTTCAAGCATCTACCTTATACTAAGCAATTACTCATTAACGCCGCCAACGAAAAAAGTATATTAGAATCGTTTGACAATATTTTAGTTTTTGATAATGCTAATAATTTAATTAAAATTGTTTCACAAGTAAAAGGACAAAAATTTAATTACAAACCTTTAGAAACAGAGCAATACAGATTTACTGAAGTTTATGTAGATGATCCATGGTTATCTATTATTGAAAAAGAAAATGCTGATAAAAACAAGGCAGGTGATCAAGCCACTATTATAGAAAATATTTTATTTGAGTTTAATAAGGATGATTTACTTGAGCAATCTAAACAAACGTTAGATAAAGTTATTTTAGCGATGAAGAGCAATCAAAAATTTAATATTGAATTAAGTGCCCATAGCGACAGTAAAGGTAGCGATGCCTATAATTTAAAACTAAGTCAGCAACGTGCCGAATCATCCAAAAAATACATTATTAGCAAAGGTGTTAGTGCGGATAGAATTGTGGCAAAAGGTTACGGAGAATCTAAATTATTAAACAACTGTGGTAATGATGTGAAATGTAGCGATGATGAACATGCTGTTAACCGTCGTTTAGAATTTAAATTGAACTTTACAAAATAACATGTTCCAGGCATCCGAAGTTATTGAGGCTACTCAGATTATTTATGAAGATAATCACTTGATTATTATTAATAAAAAAGCTTCTGAAATTGTACAAGGTGATAAAACAGGCGACATGCCTTTATCCGAAAAAGTAAAAAACTTTATCAAACAACGAGATAATAAACCTGGCAATGTATTTTGCGGCGTTTGTCATCGTTTAGATAGACCTGTTTCTGGGATTGTCATTTTTGCGAAAACGAGTAAAGCCTTATCTCGTATGAATGAATTATTTAGAGATAAAACCATTCAAAAAACATATTGGGCCGTTGTGAAAAATAAACCACCACACATCACTCAACGTTTAACTCATTATTTAATTAAAAACGAGAAAACAAATACCTCTAAAGCTTTTGTTACTGAACGTCCCGGAGCTTTAAAAGCTGAATTATCTTACACATTGATTGCCTCTATTTCTAATTACCATTTACTTGAGATTAATTTATATACGGGGCGTCATCATCAAATCCGAGCCCAGCTATCTGCTATTGGCTGCCCCATTAAAGGCGATTTAAAATATGGTTTTGATAGATCTAACCAAACACCTTTTATACATTTACATTCTTATAAAACAGAATTTATACATCCTATTAAACAAGAACCAATATCTGTAACTTGCAAACCTAGAACAGATGACACGGTTTGGAATGAATTAACTAAATTGGTATAAAAAAATGAAAGCTATAATTATCGCATTACTTTTAGGACTAACCACATTTTCGTGCAAAACTAATAAACAAAACACTTCTGCCTCAACAATGGATAATGGATTAATTAAAGATTGTCCAGAAGAGTTAATTAGTAATCAAATGCCTACGCTTGACAAATCAAAAAGAAATTCCAAGTACTACATTTATAAAGGCGAGCGAAAAGAGATTAATGAATTTGATTCCGTTTGGGTTACTAAAAACTGTAAAGTAAAAGTAACTATTGTTCAGTAATAGTTCTTAAAACTTTGCTTGAAAACCAAATCCAAAGTTTACACCACCTCCTGTTAAATCCAAAATATCGCTCTCGTTATAAAATGTATTTTGAAAATCCATGTTTTTATAACCATAATGCACATAAGCCAAATTAATAAACATACCAATATGATCTCCAAAATAAAAACGAGGCTGCAAATGTAAATCGTATACTAAACCACCTCCTTTTGCTGCAGAAATATATTGATCTCTTGCCTCCCAACGCATTGTAGAATATCCTACATTAAAACCTGCTAGCATATCTACACGTTTAGATCTAACAAAATGGGCATTTACTAATAAAGTTGCATCTAAGGCTTTAACCGAAGGCTTTGAATTAGTATTAGTGTCTTTTTCTGTAAAATAATCTGATAATTGAAGTTTTGCACCAACTCCCAACCAATTTAAAACACCACGTTCGTAGTGCAAGTTTAACATTTTATTAGCCGCTGCGCTGTTATCTGAAGTAGCACTTGACGCAATTTTTGAGGTATAATTATAAATACCTAAGTCTAAACCAAAGGCAACAACATTAGCATTTTTTTCAAAACTTTTTTGTGCATTTACCTGTAAGGAAATAATAAGGACTAATAAGATTGAATTTTTTTTCATAATATTTATTTTAATATAAAGATAACTATTTTGCTGTAATTAAAAATTCAGTACGTCTGTTCTTAGCTCTTCCATCTTCCGAAGTGTTTTCAGCAATTGGTTTATTTGGTCCAAAACCCTTAGCCGTAATACGTTTACCATCTACTCCTTTCTCTTCTAAATAGGCTTTAACCGTATAAGCACGATTGGCAGATAAAGCCTCGTTAGCTTTGGCAGCTCCCACATTATCTGTGTGTCCTTGTATTTCGATAGTAATACTTGGATTCTCTGTTAAATATTCTGCAAACGATTCTAAAACAACAAACGATTCTTTTTTCAAATCAGCTGAGTTAGTATTGTAATATAAATTATTTAAAACAAATGAACTGCCAGCCGCTGCTTCATTTATTTCTATTTTAACAGGCGTTGGTTGCTTTTCAAATGTCGCTTCTTTAATACTTACAACTTTTGATGAAAATGCATAATTATCTTTTTTAACAGTAATCAATAAATCATCTTTCTTTTTTAGATTAACCGCCACCATAAATGTTCCTTTGGTTGAATCAACAACAGCTAATGTTTTTTCTTTAGTTACGGTATTGGTTACTTCTACTTGAGCACCTTCAATTATATTTCCTGACTTATCTTTCACTTCTCCACTCATGAAAGTAGTTTCTTGAGGACGAGCTTCTTTATATAATTCAAACGAATATAAATCATACTTCCCTACTCCTTTGCCTTGCATTTTACCTTCATTATATGAAAAGAAATAACCCGTTTTACTATCAGTACTTACTAAAAATCCCACATCATCCGCTTCTGTATTAATAGGATAACCAATATTCTCCGCTTCTAACCAATCGCCTTTATCATTTTTACGAATAAAGAAAATATCCATGCCTCCAAATCCAAAATGGCCTCCATCTCCTTGACGGTTAGGTCCGCTACTAAAGTATAAGGTTTCGCTATCTGAGTGAATGAATGGCGTTTTTTCATCACCTCTTGTATTTATTTTTGGACCAACATTTTGTGGTACTCCCCACACCCCCGTTTTAGGATCTTTTTTAGTTACATAAATATCTATACCACCATAACCGCCTGGTCTATCACTTGCAAAGTATAAAGAATTACCATCCGCACTTAATGTTGGTTGAGAGTCCCAATACACAGGATGGTTAACGTTAGCACTTATTTTACTGATTTCACTCCAATAATCATCACCCTCGTTTTTACTCATATAAATATCACAATTAGGTTGATTTCCGCCCTCAAAACGACTCATAGCAAAATACAATACTTTGTTGTCGATTGATATTGTACAACCTCCTTGGTTATCATCGGTTGTATTAAATGGAGGCGACATTTGTAAGCCTGCATTAAACAGTCCTGTTTTATCGCGAGCTGCCACCATAAAAACTTCTTTTTCTCCATCTAATGCTTTTACCGTATTCATCGATTTTAAAGGCACTTTACGAGTAAAGAAACACATTTTATCATCGGGAGAAATATAGGCTAAATACTCATCTACTTTAGTAGAAATCCCTGTAACAACTTTAGGATCGAATGGAACAATTTTCTTTTTAAGTTCAGTTTCTTTCTTTGCAAACTTCACCATCTCTTTTGAGTTGTACATTTGCGTTTCATATTCTTTACTAAACTTCAATCCATCCTCATCTCTAAACTTAATAAACTGCTGTAAGTATTTTACAGCTGAATCATTTTTAGCTTCTTCGTAATAACTAAACCCAATATAGTAATATGGTTCTGAATGAATTTGCGGACAAATAGCAATGGCCTTTTTTAAGTAGGGAACAGCTGGTGCATAAGGTTTATTTTCTAATCGGCAATGAACAATAATTTCTCTGGCCATAAATAAATTAGCCTCTGCAAAATCTGGCTCTTCAGCCAAACATTCACGAATAAAAGCTAATCGTTCTGGCTTTTTGTATTTCTTTTTATCCGTCGCTTTTTCATAAAGCTTTAAGGCCTTTTTGTTATCAATTTCCACACAAAATTTAGAAGCACCTTCCTCCTCATCTTGAGCAAAGAATGAAATAGAATAAATTAAAAAAAAGGATAGTATAAGTTTGTTCATTGTTTTATGTTAAAGTTGTCAAGATAAAGTTGCAAGATAATATGACTTTATCCATACTACTTTACACTTTTTTTTAAACTTACTTAGGTTTATAAATCGCTTTTTGCTTGTTTGGCTGAGGTTTTTTAGCATCGTCATTTCTATCTTTATCTTTTCGGATATCAATAGCGGGTTCGTATACCCATGTTCCTTTTTTCATAGATAAGGCATCAAAGCTACCGTCTGGTCCGTAATACTGATGTTGACCTTCTAATGTGGGGTCCAGCGTATTGGGGGCCAAATGACTAAAAATAATTTGTTTTCTACTAGAGTTATACTTTAATGACATGGCTACTTCTCCAGCATATTCAAACATGATACGTTTGGCAAATTTACCAGGAAATTTAAATACATCTTTTCCAAACATAGGTGTACCATCTGGCTTGAAATATAAAATATCAATAAACTTACGTTGCGTTAATTTATCATTGCCATCCCAACCAAATAAAGTATAAAAATCATCGTCAGATTTTATGACATCGTAATACAACATCCCAAACCATTTACTTGGATCGGATACATAATTTTCGGGAGTTTTAACAGATGCTGATTTATCCAATAATGAAAAATATTCGTACTGGGAAGTTGTTTCTTTTTTAAACATCCCTTTTTTAATGATTTTAGTATTATTGACTTGAATAAACCCAAAGAAAGCATGTGTTTGATCTTCCTTTAACATATTCCAAGTAATGATTCTAAATTTTTTATCGGGAGCCATTAAGCGCGACACTTCCTTAATACTATCAAACGGATAGAGCATCGATTTCTCATCCTTCAAAATCACATTCCATAAAGCAATAAATTGTTTATTGGCTTCAAAGCGATTGGCTTCTTTTTTACTAAAAAAAACTCTTGCTTGAATACGCTTTAAGGAATCTTCTAGATCAGAATAATACTTGATATCCGTTTCAGATAACTGAGCCAATGCCGAAAAGCCAAATGATAGTATGACACTTAAAAAAAAGAATATTCGCATTGACCTATAACTGATTTGTGAATGGAAAGTTACAGAAAAAAACGCACTCTTTTTGAATGCGTTTCTTAAAGAATATTAAAAACTCTTCAACTCTGCTCAGAGTCTGAAAATTTATGCTAAAGAACCATACAACTTCAAACGTTGTTCTTTTACACCTTCGTTTTCTAAATACTCATCGTAAGTCATTTTTTTATCAATGATGCCGTTTGGTGTTAATTCGATAATACGATTAGCAACCGTTTGCATTAACTCATGATCATGACTTGTTAAAAGAACTACACCTGTGTAATCTTTTAAGGCATCGTTATAAGCAATAATACTTTCTAAATCTAAGTGATTGGTTGGCTCATCTAAAATCAACATATTTGGATTAACCTGCATCATACGGCTAGTCATACAACGCACTTTTTCTCCTCCTGATAATACTGAACATTTTTTCATTACCTCTTCGCCACTAAACAACATTTTACCTAAAAAGCCTCGCACATAACTTTCATCTTTGTTAGAAGAATACTGACGCAACCAATCCATTAAATTCATATCGCCTGTAAAATACTTAGCGTTATCATTTGGCAAGTATCCTTTATGAATTGTTGTTCCAAACTTATATTCTCCGCTATCAGCCGTATCTTCTTCGTTAATAATATCAAACAAAGCGGTAATTGCTAAATGGTTTTTTGCAATGAAAGCAATTTTATCTCCTTTAGAAACATTGATGTTTACATTTTTAAATAAGATACCATCCGTATTTGATTTAGATAAATTTTCGATATGTAAAATTTGATCTCCTGCTTCGCGCTCTTGTTTAAAAATAATACCTGGATATTTACGGGTACTTGCAGGAATTTCATCAATCACTAACTTATCTAATAATTTTTTACGCGACGTTGCTTGACTTGATTTACTGGCATTAGCACTGAATCGACGAACGAAATCTTGCAACTCCGTACGTTTGTCTTCCATCTTTTTATTAGCATCACTACGTTGTTTTAATGCTAACTGACTCATTTGGTACCAGAAACTGTAGTTACCTGTATATGTTTTTAATTTATTATAATCAATGTCACACGTGTGCGTGCAAACGGCATCTAAAAAATGTCGATCATGGCTAATAACAACAACGGTATTTTCAAAATCAGCTAAATAATTTTCTAACCAAGAAATGGTTTCAACATCCAAATCATTTGTAGGCTCATCTAATAATAAAATATCGGGGTTACCAAAAATAGCTTGCGTTAATAAGATTTTTACTTTGTCTTTTCCTGTTAAATCTTTCATTATTTTATAATGAGATTCAACTGGAATACCAACGTTAGTTAATAAAGTAGCAGCATCACTTTCTGCATTCCAACCATTCATTTCTCCAAATTCACCTTCTAATTCCGCTGCTTTTATTCCATCAGCTTCACTAAAATCAGGCTTTGCATAAATAGCATCTTTTTCCTTCATGATGTTGTAAAGGCGTTTGTTTCCCATCATGACTGTATCTAGCACAGTGAACTCATCAAACTCAAAGTGATTTTGTTTTAATACGCTCAAACGCATTCCTGGCAGAATACTTACCTGACCTTTATTAGGCTCAATTTCGCCTGATAAAATCTTCATAAAGGTAGATTTACCAGCACCATTAGCACCAATTAAACCATAACAGTTGCCCGGAGTAAATTTTACATTTACTTCATCAAATAAAATACGTTTGCCATATTGCAAACTCACATTAGAAACAGAAATCATCTCTTAAAAAATTTAGGCGGCAAAGATACAAAAAAGATTTTAGAGGATGAGAAAAGTTAAACCGTCAACTACAAAAACGAAACAAATTGTAGATTTTATGTTAAGTAACCTTTACTAAATTAAACTAAATAATTCTTACAGTTGCTATTAATTAATTTCGCTTAAAATAATTTTTATGAAATCAATTAAGGCACTTATATTTTTTCTTGTTATCTCATCTCAGATAAAAGCACAACTTGCTGCAAATATGTATTGCGATTTGATTCATGCTCCTTTTATTTATGGAGTAGCATCAGGCGATCCTCTGCCTAACAGTGTTATTATTTGGACAAAAATATCAACTCCAACTAATAATCTGTCTCAAAAACTTATTTGGGAAGTATCTAATAATGCTGCATTTGCTTCTATAGTTAGTTCAGGTTCGGTTGCAGTAAATTCAAGCCGAGATTGGACAGCGAATGTAGATGCAGGCAATTTATATCCTAACAGAATATATTATTTTCGTTTTAAAGATACCCTTGGTAATTACTCAATTGTTGGAAGAACACGAACTGCTCCTCCACTTGGAGATGCCAACACACATGCTCGTTTTGCAACAGTATCTTGTAGTAGTATTTATTCAGGTTTTTTTAATGCCTACAGAAGGATTTCTGAAAAAACCGACCTGGATTTTGTGATGCATTTGGGAGATTATATTTATGACTTTGTTGATGCTGATGAAGAAATAAGAGTGCCATCACCTTACCCATCTGAACCCGCAACCGTTCAAGCATGGAGAGATCGACATGCATATTATTTAATGGATCCTGATTTACGAGAAGCAAGAAGAATGCATCCATGGATTTCGATATGGGATAATCATGATTTACCTAATATGACGGACGCTAATTTATTTGGGGCAATGAAAACATTTTATGAATATGTACCAACCCGAATTACTAACAATAGCGATACCACTCAAATATTCAGAGACTATAGTTATGGCAGTTTAATGGATATTATGATGATTGATATATTAACTCGCCGAAATATAGACTCTATATCACCAAATAATGTAGGTATTTTGGGGAATATGCAATATAATTGGTTAAAAACAAAATTGAGTAATTCAACAGCTAAATGGAAAATAGTTGGTAACCAAAAAATGGTTTGCGATTGGTCTGTTATTGGGTTACCCTCTTGGTTTCCTGGAAATGGGACTGTATTGAGCACTTCTTCTTGGGACGGCTTTAATGCTAACAGAGATGACTTATTAAACTATATTAAAAATAATAACATTGATAATGTTCTTTTTTTAAGTGGAGATTCGCATGTGACTATGGTAGCAGATTTAAGCCCTGACCCTAATAATATTTTGGCTTATAATGGCAGTAATGGTAATGGCTCAGTTGCTGCTGAATTTTTACCAACTAGTATAACGAGAGGGAATTTTGATGAAATGGGAATTCCAAGTTTTTTATTAGGTTTAGCAGTAGGTTTAAGCGAGGGTGTAAATCCACACCATGTATATTCTGAGTTTACAAAACATGGCTACGGATTAATTAATGTGAGACCTGATACCATTATTGCAGAACTTTGGTACTCAAACATTCTTGCCTTAACCAATCAGGAAAATTTTCATAAAGGATTTATGTTAAAAGATGGTATGAATCACTGGGAAAGAACTTCATTAAACGTACCGAGTAACCCAAAAGATACAACTTACTTAGTTGATACAGCTACCACGATACTTTCATTAAATTCATTGTTAAATAACAATAAAACAGTTACTATATACCCCAATCCTTCATCAGATGGGAAATTTAACGTCAAATCAGATTATGAATATTCTTATGTGCTAGTTGATATTGCAAATGGCACGACTCTATTTGAGTATGGAACGAGAGGAATTCCTTTTTCAAAAAAGCAATTTGAAATAGATTTATCAAAATTTTCAAATGGCAATTATCTTTTAAAGTTTTTTAACCCAAAAGGAGAGATTCAGGGCTTTAAGAAAATAATAAAGGCTCAATAATTTTATTTTTATAATAAATAAAAAGGTAATTTCGCTCATCTAAAAAACACACTATGCCAAAAGGAATTTATAAAGTACCCATTGCGGTTAACGAACCGATAAAAAGTTATGCTTCTGGAAGCCCTGAGCGTAAAGAGCTACAAGCTATGTTAAAAGAATTACGTAGTAAAGAATTAGATATTCCAATGTATATTGGCAATAAAGAAGTGCGCAGCGAAAACAAAACACGTTTAGCTCCTCCTCACGATCATAAACATACTTTAGGACATTTTCATAAAAGCGATAAAACTCATGTAGAGCAAGCTATTAAAGCAGCTTTAGATGCAAAAGAAAAATGGGCTAATTTAAGCTGGGAACACCGTGCTTCTATCTTTTTAAAAGCTGCTGAATTAATATCTGGACCATATCGCGCTAAGTTAAATGCGGCTACCATGTTAGGGCAAAGTAAAAATGCGTTTCAAGCTGAAATTGATAGTGCTTGCGAAATTATTGACTTTTTAAGATTTAATGTTCAGTACATGACGGAGATTTATGCTGAGCAGCCAATTTCTGGTCCTGGTGTTTGGAACCGTTTAGAATGGAGGCCATTAGAAGGATTTATTTATGCCTTAACACCATTTAATTTTACAGCTATTGCAGGAAATTTACCTACAAGTTGCGCCATGATGGGTAACGTGGTGGTTTGGAAACCAAGCAATACTCAAGTGTATAGTGCAAATGTATTAATGGAAATTTTTAAAAAAGCAGGTGTACCTGATGGTGTTATCAATTTAATTTATCCAAGCGGACCAGATGCAGCTGAGGTCGTATTTAACCATAAAGATTTTGCTGGTATTCATTTTACAGGAAGCACAGAGGTTTTTCAAAATATTTGGCAAACTATTGGAAACAATATTCATAAATACCGTTCTTACCCTCGTATTGTTGGAGAAACTGGCGGAAAAGATTTTATTATGGCACACAAATCAGCTGAAGCAAAATCTTTAGCAGTGGCTATTTCTCGTGGTGCTTTTGAATACCAAGGTCAAAAATGTTCAGCAGCTTCTCGTGCATATGTTCCGAGCAATTTATGGGAAGAAGTAAAAGGATACGTTTTGGCTGATTTAAAAGACATGAAAATGGGTCCAACTGAAGATTTTACTAATTTTATTAATGCCGTTATTGACGAAAAAAGTTTTGATAAATTAGCCAAATACATTGATGCTGCTAAAGGAGACAGTAATGTTGAAATTATAGCCGGTGGAAATTATGATAAGAGTAAAGGTTATTTTATTGAACCAACTATTATTGTAGCTAAAGATCCTAAATATGTAACCATGTGCGAAGAGTTATTTGGACCTGTGTTAACACTTTATGTTTATGATGCGGAAAAGTTTGAAGAAACTTTAGAGTTAGTTGATTCAACTTCTATATATGCATTAACTGGCGCTATTTTAGCTCAAGACCGTTATGCTATTGAATTGGCAACTAAAAAATTAAGTAACGCTGCCGGTAATTTTTATATTAACGATAAATGTACTGGTGCTGTTGTTGGTCAGCAGCCTTTTGGTGGTGCACGCGGGAGCGGAACAAATGATAAAGCAGGAGCTAAAATTAATTTATTACGTTGGGTTTCTCCTAGAACAATAAAAGAAACTTTTACACCTCCAACAGATTATAAATATCCATTTTTACAAGCAGACTAAAAATAAATAACTAATATTGATGTATGTCGAATTTTTATCAGAATGAAACATTTTCAGTTAAAGCATTAGATAATTCCTACTACGAGGTAAGGGTTTTTGAAAATCAGGAATTTACTGTGGATGATTTAAAAAATTTAGTAGCTGCTCAAAAAAAGAATATTGGCTTTGTATTACCAGTATTAGTTTTTTGTGAGAATAATGCTACGGCAGATGTTTTATTACTTTCTAAATTAAGTAAAAATGAGAATAATCCATACTCAAAAGCAGATGTATTTGTTTTAAATTCGATAGCTCAAAAAATATTGGCTAATTTTTACGTTAAAATTAATAAACCCGAAAGACCTACTAAATTTTTTAATAATCTAGATGAGGCTTTAATTTGGCTCAAAAAATATATTTAAATTCAATTATTACTTGAAAACTTTTCTAACTATATTTTTTTTTTCACCGGCTTTGTTTCTTGCACAAGGTTCTCCCACTAAAAGTAATACAAGCAAAAATGTATTTAATGTTTTATTAACTGCGGGAGTTACTCCGGCCCAAGTTCATGGCGATATGTACAGTGGGTTTCGTAAACTTGGAGGCATGGGTGGTGTTGGAGTTGAAACAATTTTTAATGAAAAGGCAAGTATGAATCTATACTTTTTATTTATCCAAAAAGGCTCTCAAAAAAACCAAAATTTAGAGAAAAATGATTTGAATTATTACTATTTAAATCTCAACTATATAGAGGTTCCCATTTTAGTGACTTACACTCAAAAAAAAATTTTGTTTGACCTTGGAGTTTCAGCTGCCTATTTAATAAATTACTATGAAGCTTCTGAAGCTGGCAATTTCACAGGCATGTTTCCGTTTCAGAAATATGATTTTTCAGTAAAAGTAGGATTAGGATTAAACATTAACCCTAAATGGTTTGTTAATTTTAGAAGTAGTAATTCGTTTATCACAACTCGTCCTAACAGAGTTAAACAAGCTATTTATTACAACAATATCATTGCTCGAACGTTTAATAAAGGATATTACAATAACATATTAGAATTTACCTTAGGTTATAGAATTAAAACAAAAAAAAATACAGTTGCACCATAAACATAAAATAGTTGTAGCCATTACTGGCGCCAGTGGAAGTATTTACGTCAAAGTGTTGTTAGATAAACTCTCAAAGTTATCTGAGCAAATTGAACAGGTTGGAATTGTGATGAGCGATAATGCCAAAGATGTTTGGAAGACTGAATTAGGCAATGAAGATTACAAAAACTATAACAACTTTACTTTTTACGACAAAACCAATTTTTATGCGCCCTTCGCATCGGGTTCAGCAAAATACAATACAATGATTATTTGCCCTTGTAGTATGGGAACGATGGCGCGTATTGCAACTGGTATTAGTAATGATTTAACAACACGTGCTGCTGATGTGATTTTAAAAGAAAGACGTAAATTGGTTTTAATGATTCGTGATACACCATATAGTTTGATTCACATTAATAATATGAAAGCTGTCACAGAAGCTGGAGGTATTGTTTGTCCTCTTTCACCCTCTTTTTATAGCAATCCAAAAACGTTTGAAGAATTAGCGGCAACTGTAGTTGATAGAGCCTTAGATTTAGCTGGTTTAGATATTAAAAGCTATCGCTGGGCAGAGTAAATAGCTGTTTTTTAACATTTTAGATTATATTTTGTTAGTAAAACTTAGTTTAAATTCCAGAAAAAAGTATAATTTTGATGAATAATCAAATTCATCTAACATGAAACTACTTTTATCTATTATTTTTACTGCTTTAACAGTAAATCTTTTTGGTCAAACAGCCATTGTAACTCCAGTTACTCAAGCATCAAATGTTACCATAACCAACATTACAACAACTTCTTTTAAAGTTGATTGGACATCAGGAAGTGGATTATACGAAATTGTAATCGTTCGCCCTGCTGCGTCTTCAAATGCAATACCAGCTAATAGCGGTATGCCAGGATATATTGCTAACACTAGTTTCGGTTCTGGCTCAAATCTAGGTTCATCTAATTATGTGGTTTATAAATCATCAGGTAATTCAGTAACAGTATTTGGGTTAACTCCTGGAGTAAATTACGAAGCAGTTGTTTATAGTTATAATTATGGATGTTTAAATTATCTTCTTGGTAGTTGCACTGGAGGAAACGGTTATTTAGTAAAAACAACTTATAACTCATCAAATAGTGAACAACATTACACGTTAGCTTCACAACCAACGGTTGTTCCAACATTATCAGTTATTTCTACTGGAACAACAACAGCTTCACTGTCATGCTCAGGAACAAGTCAATGGAATTTAGTATATCTTTATAATCCAGCGTCAGCTTCGTTTGCACAACCTGTGGATGGAAATTACTATAGCCCATCTACAATTTTTGGAAATGGATCTCATGTGGGAGGAACGAGTACAGCTAATTTTGCTGTTTACAATGGAGCGCAAACGGCAACAGTCAATATTACAAATTTAGCACCAGCAACATCATACTATGGTCTCGCATATGCTAATAATGGTACTTATGGAACGTCAACCAATACAAGTTATAACTATTTCAACAGTTATGCATATGTATATTTTTCTACTTATAACACTCCTCCTACATTAAATACAATTTCAAATTATACGGTTTGCCAGGATGCAGCAACAACTAACTTATCTATTTCTGGTATTGGAGATGGAAGTGCTGCTGAAACACAAACCGTTTCAATTGCCGCCTATTCGAGCAATACAACGCTAATGCCAAATCCAACGATAAGCTATACTCACCCTAACTCAACTGGAACATTATCTTTCAAGCCAAATGCAGGACAATCTGGAACAGTTGTTATTACAGTTGTTGCGCAAGATGGCGGCCCTAATAACAACGCCACTACAAAAACGTTTACCGTAAATGTATTAGGTATACCAGCAAATGCCGGAGCTATCACAACAACTAGTACTACTATTTGTCAGGTTAAAAACGGGGTAGTATTTACTGTTCCTACTATTGCAAACGCAACTACTTATAACTGGTCATTACCACCTGGCTCAACTGTTACTGCTGGTGCCAACACGGGCTCAATCACGGTAAACTTTAACACAACTGCTCTTTCTTATAATGTAAACATTTATGGTAGTAATACAAACGGATGTGGAAACGGAGCTAGCTCTTCGCTATTAGTAAATTTTGATAAAGTGCCTACAACTTCAAATGCTGGTACAAATCAACTCATATGTAATAACCTAACGGCATTATCAGCAAACACTCCATCAGTTGGTACAGGTGGGTGGACTTTTTGCTCCACAGGATTAGGAAATATTTCTTCTACAACAACTGCCAATGCAAACTTACAGGTAGTAAATAATCAAACCGTTACATCTGTTTGGACAGTAACAAATGGTGTTTGCCCAGCTAGTACATCTACTGTTATTGTTGCCAATATTTTTGGTTCACCTAGCTGTAATCCAGATGCCGATTTCTTAACGAACAATACTTCTCCCTGCGTAGGTTCATCCATTACATTTACAAGTACATCCGTTGGTGCAACTTCTTATACCTGGAGTTTTGGTGCAACCGCAACACCTTCTGTATCTAATTTAGCTAACGTCCCTGTAACTTATTCTTCCGTTGGTCCAAAAACGGTAACATTAACTATCAATAGCTTGTCTGGTTTAAATACTGAAATTAAAACAGCATATATAAATGTCATTACAATTCCTACAGCTCCAATTTCAATTTTTGGAAATTCAACTATTTGCCAAGGGCAAACAGCAGAATCATTTTTTGTAAATACCGTAACAGATGCTACCGCATATAACTGGTCTTTCCCAAGTGGAGTTTCTCTAAATACTGGAGCAGGTACAAACGCTATAACGACTAATTTCTCAACAACAGCAACAAGTGGCAATTTTAGTGTTACTGCATCTAATGCATGCGGTGTAAGCTCTGCAACTACAAAAAGCATTACAGTTAATCCTTTACCTACACAAGCAACCGCTATAACAGGTAGTAATACAGTTTGTCAAGGAGTAAATGGAGTGGTATATATAGCCAATAATTTAAATAATGGTTTATCATATACTTGGTCAACTCCTAATGGATGTAATATAGTTGGAGGTTTAAATACAAGAACTATTACTGTAAATTTTGATAATACTTCTACTTCTGGAGCTATTAGTATATATGGAACAAATGGTTGTGGAGATGGTGTTATTAGAAATAAACCAATAACAGTTAATCCTTTACCGGATGCCCCAGGATTAATTTCTGGATCTACTTCAAATCAAGTTTGTCCTTTGTCAACAAATATCAATTATTCAATTACTCCCTTAGCAAATGCTACTAGTTATGCTTGGGTTTATCCTGCAGGATATACAGTAGCAAGCGGTGGTGCTAGTAACTCAATTTTCTTAGATGCTACATTAGGCGCATCTAATGGTGGGATTAAAGTGGTTGGTAAAAACGCTTGTGGTGATAGTGATACATCAAGTGTATTAAATATCAATATTTCAGGTTTGCCAACTCAACAAATTTGTGTGGTAACAGTAGATAGTTCTTCTGTTCATAATGAAATTTTTTGGCAAAAAAATGGTGTATCAAACGTGGATAGTTTTAGAGTTTATCGTGTACAAACATTAATTTTAGATACATTAATTGGAACTGTTGGTTATAATGACTTAAGTAGATTAGTAGATAGTACAGCAAATCCAAATGTAACAAGCTATACTTATAAAATTGCAGCCGTTGATTTATGCGGTAATGAGGGGCCAAAAAGTTTAGAACACCAAACTATACATTTAGTAACTAACTATTCGGCACCAAACATGAATTTAAGTTGGAACCTATACTCTGGAGCAACGGTATTAAATTACAGAGTATTAAGAGACATCAATAATTCAGGAAACTGGATACCAATTATTAATAACCTTGCACCAAACGCTACCAGTTATACCGATTTTGGGATTCCTGTGGGCGCCAATAGTGTGCAATACCGTGTAGATGTGATTTGGTTAAACTCTTGCGATCCAACTGCTAAAGTGGCTCAAAGTATTGTTAATACAACTAAATCAAACACTAAAGACTTTACGATTAATATTGTAACCTCTATAGCTGAACAAAATGAGTTTTTAAATGCGATCTCATTATATCCAAACCCAACAAAAGATGTATTTGATATAGAACTAAAAACCGGGATTGAAAGTTTTGACGTAGAAATTTATAATCAAATAGGAAGTGTGTTAAAATCATCACATTTAACGTATACAGACAAGGCCACTATTGATATTAGTGAGTTTAGTTCTGGTATTTATTATGTGGTGATAAAGACTCCAATGGGTTCTATTACTAAACGAGTTTCAAAATTATAAGGATATTTTCCTAAAAATTGAAGGCTGCCTGTACAAGGCAGCCTTTTTTTATTAATTTTATGCTGCTAAATGTTAAAGAAACTACTTTTCATATTTTTATGTATTGCCACTCTGTCTCAATTGAGCGCGCAGGATTACAACTTTAAACATTATGGTCAAAAACAAGGGCTAGCTAACGCAAACATTAAATGTATTTTTCAAGATAGTTATGGCTTTTTATGGTTTGCCACGCAAGGAGGAGGCATCAGCAAATTTGATGGTAAATCGTTTACTAATTACGACAAGCAAGATGGTTTAGTTGGTAACGATGTTATTTGCATTACCGAGGATGAACATAATTCTATTTGGATTGGAACAGTAGATGGTGTGTCAAAATACGATAGAAAAAAATTCACAAACTATACCATTGATAATGGGCTAAAAGAAAATAAAGTGTTTCATATTTTTTGTGACGGATCAAAAACATGGATTTCCACATTTGGCGGGGGTATTGCCATTTTAGAAAATGAGAAATTCACCTACCTCAACACTACAAATGGCTTAAGTTCTGATAAAGTCTTTTCTGTTTTTAAAGATAAAGGTGGCAAATACTGGATTGGAACTAGTAAAGGTGGAATTAATCTTTATAATGGTAAATCATTTACAATTATTAAGGAATCTAAAAATTTCAACTCCGCTTCTGCATTTTGTTTTCACGAAAGTACGGATGGTAAAATTTGGATTGGGACTCCAGGTAAAGGTGTTTTTTTTATAGAAAATAATTTATTTCATCAAGTAGATATCCCTTTAATTAAAACAGACTATATATCGAAAATTGTTGAAGACAAACAACATAATATTTGGTGTGCTACTGAACATGGCTTAGTGAAAATATACAAAAACTTAAGTTATAAAATTTTCAATAAAGATAATGGATTGGCAGGTGTTGATATTTCATCTGTTATCTGCGATTACGAAGGAGAAATTTGGGTATCCTGTTTTGGGAACGGGGTTTACAAATTAACAAACGAAGCTTTATCTGTTTACACAAAACAACATGGCTTAAACGATAATCGTGTGATTGCTTTTTGTAAAAACGATGAAGGCTTTTTATTTAGCACCACAAGCGGGTTAAACAATTTTAAAAATGGTATCATTGAACCTGTTTCTTTACCGAAAGAATTGACGGAAGATATTATTACAGCACTATTTTTAGAAGGCAAAACACTTTATGCAGGAACTCAAAATAAAGGATTATTTGTTTTAACCGAATCTTCAAAAAATAATTACACAATTACAAAACATATCAATAAAATTGATACTGTTGATTTAAAAACTATTGTTACTAGTATACAAAAAAACGAAAATATTATTTGGGTGAGCTTGTACGGTACTGGAATCATTAAAATAAAAAACGGTGAATTCAGTTTGTATAGTAAAGAAAACAAACAACTACCAACAAATGATGTCATGTGTATTTATTCCATCTTAGATGATTTATGGATAGGCACTATTGGTGAAGGTGTTTTAAGATTGAATACAACAACCAATATCATGAAGCACTTTAGTAAAAAAGAAGGCTTTACGAGTACGAATGTTTTTTCGATTAATGAATTAAATAAACAAATCATCATCGGTTCAATTGACGAAGGCTTATTTATTTTTAACAAGAACAAATTCACTAACATTAGCAAGAAAAACGGATTGTTAAGTAATTCAATTAATGTTATTCAAAAATCAATAGATAACAATTTGTGGATTGGAACAGATTTAGGTATTAATAAAATTACACTAAATCCCGACTTCTCTCTTAAAAGTATTAAAGCCTATACTGATGAAGATGGACTAAAATCTTCTGCTATTGAACAAAACGCCTCTATTGAACAAAATGGATTTATTTATTTTGGAACTGGTGAAGGGTTAGTTTCTTATAATGCCAAAGAAGATATTGTAAGTGATGTAAAGCCAAAAGTTTTAATTAGCGAACTACTTTTAAAGTATTCAAAAATCGATAGCACTAAAGTAAAATTTGATTCTTTATCAAAATTAAATTTACCCATCAATCCTGTTTTTAATTACAAGCAAAACGATATTACCTTTAAGTTTAAAGCCTTATCTACTCAAACCACTAACTATCAGTTTTTATTGGAAGGATATGATAAAGATTGGTCGCCGGTTCAAACCAATAATGAAGCGGTATTTACTAATCTATCTCCTGGGAAATATATTTTTAAATTAAAAGCCATTAACAAATACAATATTGAAAGTGAGATTTTAGAGTATGCTTTTGAAATTACACCGCCGTTCTACATGCGTTGGTGGTTTTTTGTGCTATCAATTGCCACCATCATCGCTAGTATTTTTTCTTTTATTAAATACAGAACACACAAATTAATTAAAGAGAAACAAGTACTAGAAGCTAAAGTGACGGAGCGTACTTCTGAATTAAAAAGTGCCAACTTAAACTTAAACATGGCTATTGAAGAAATTAAGGATAGTATTAATTACGCCGAACGTATTCAAAGTTCGATACTTCCAAACATTAATGTGATTAAGGAACATTTGCCAAATGGTTTCATTTTATTTAAACCGCGCGATGTAGTAAGTGGCGATTTTTACTGGTTTAATCAGGTGGAAGGCAAATCATTTTTTGCCTGTGTGGATTGTACTGGCCATGGTGTACCTGGTGCTTTTATGAGTATGATTGGAAACTCCATATTAAACGAAATCATATTAACTAAAAAGATTACAAGTCCTTCAGCAATTTTATCCAGTTTAAATAGAAGCATTTTTAAAGTATTAAAACAAAACACTTCCGAATCGAGAGATGGAATGGATATGGCTTTGTGCATGATTAATCCAAAAAACAATACATTAACCTACTCTGGTGCTAATAGAGAATTATTATTAATTAGAAATGGGGAATTAATAGAATACAAACCTACCAAAAATGCTATTGGTGGTTTTACTGATTCTAATACAATATTTAAAGAAACAGTTATCGACATTCAACCAAACGATTTGTTTTATATGACAACGGATGGATACGCTGATCAATTTGGTGGTGAAAAAGGAAAAAAATTAATGACAAAAAACTTTAAAGATTTTTTATTACAAATTCATACCTTGCCAATGCCTGTGCAACAAGATGAATTAGATAAAAAAATCCAAAGTTGGATGGGAAATGCTCACGCTCAAGTGGACGACATTCTAGTAATTGGCATTAAACTTTAATTAGCCATTCAATACAATACGTTGTTGTATTGCAGAAGTAATACCATGTTTCTCAAAAACACTTTTTGCAATTTGAACTACATCAGAATGAATCATCACATAATGTTCAGATGAGCCAAAAGGTTTAATGGATAGTGTTACCGAATTATCAACGATTCTAACAGCTGTTATTTCAGGCTTAGGATCTTTTAAAATATGCTCGTGTTTTAATAAAGCTTCCATTAAAAGTTCCTTTACTTTATCTACATCATTAGCTGTTGAAATAGTAACTTGTACATCTCCTCTCAAAATACCATTCTTAGTAAAGTTTACAATGGTTCCGTTTGATACAGATCCATTTGGTAAAATAATGGTTTTTAAATCGGCAGTTAAAAGGATAGTGTTAAATATTTGAATTTCTTTTACCGAACCACTTTGGCCCTGCGCTTCAATAGTATCACCTACTCTGTAAGGTTTAAAAATTAAAATCAAAACTCCTCCCGCAAAATTTGATAACGAACCTTGCAATGCCAAACCCACAGCCAAACCTGCCGCACCAAGTATAGTAACAAATGATGTTGTACCAATGCCTATCATGCCAGCAACAGTTACAATCAATACTACTTTTAATCCAATAGAAATTAAGCTCCTTAAAAAAGTGCGTAACGACACATCTAAATCTCGGTTTTCCATTGATCTGGTGGCTAATTTTGATAAGCGCTTAATTAACCATAAACCAATAATTAAAACTAGTACTGCACCAATCACTCGTGGCGTATATTCAATTAATATCGAAATAAAGTGTTCAATATGTTTTTCGATATTCAATGGTTTTATGTTCATGATTTTATATTTATATTTAGGCAACAAAGGTAATTAATTGATGCGTTTATTTTTAGTCATATTATTTTTTATTTCAAGTATAACCTATACTCAAGCTCAAAAAAAAGCATGGGACACTACTTACTATGTAAAACATAAAGACAAACTCATTATTTCTATCTTTCAATCTTATCGAAATTATGGAATGGGCTTAAGCCAAAAGCTTATAAAAGATAGTTTAAATCAATCGGAAGTTGAATACATTGCTGAATCTAACTTAGTGTCGGGTATCGAAATAAATTATGATAAATTCAATTTTTCTTTTGGTTGGAAAAATCCTTCAAATAATGTGGATAAAAAAGGCGACACCAAATACCGAAATTTAAATTTAAATATTGGCGGAAACCGATGGTTACTTGAAAATAGTTATAGAAGCTACAAAGGCTTTTACAATAAAAACACATCTCGATACGATACTACTTTTTTTACGACCGGCATTTACGACCAAAATCCACGAATCAGTTCCGAATCTTACAAAACAAAATTTTTATTCTTTACTAACGCTAATAAATTTTCATTTAAATCGGGTTACTCCTCCAGCTACCATCAATTAAAAACTGCTTTTAGTTTTGTTCTATCAGCAAACATACATTATAACCGAGTAAATTCAGACAGCTCGTTTTTCCCTATACCAGTTAGGCGGTATTATGATACACATCAATCTTTAATTGGCTTAAATGTATTTTCATTTTCGGTGTATGGCGGTGGTAGTTTAAACTTAGTATTATGGAAACATTTGTTAATGAATTTCACTTTAATTATTGGGCCAGAAGAACAATGGAGGAATTATAATTACTTAAATACCCATAAAAGCCAAACTCTTTTTTATACTTCCGTATCTGGCGACTTTAGGGCATCAATTGGCTACAGCCATAAACATTTTTTTATGCTACTAAATACAACATCAGATTTTAGTTGGTATAACGCTAGTCAAATAACCTTTCTATCAAGATATGGGGCAGTTAACTTTTTAATAGGCGCACGCATTCCTGCAAAACCAGGTAAACTGTATCGAAAATTCCAAGAAACGAAGCTTTATAAAAAGTTTTAAAACTTTAAGTGTTTTACCGAAATACCAGCTTTTTGCAACTCTTTTAACGAATCGATTCCAATACGTAAATGATCTGTTACAAAATCAGTGGTTACTTTTTTATCGCTCTCTTCTGTTTTAACACCTTCTGGTATCATTGGCTGATCGCTTACTAATAACAAGGCTCCTACAGGAATCTCGTTATGAAAACCAACACTAAAAATAGTAGCCGTTTCCATATCAATAGCCATGGCACGAATAACTCGCAAATATTCTTTAAATGCTTCGTCATGCTCCCACACACGGCGGTTGGTTGTATAAACCGTTCCTGTCCAATAATCACGACCACTTAAACGAATTGTATATGAAATAGCTTTTTGCAAATTAAATGAAGGCAATGCTGGCACTTCGCTCGGAAAATAATCGTTGGAGGTTCCCTCGCCTCTTATGGCAGCAATAGGCAAAATTAAATCACCTATTTGGTTTTTCTTTTTCAAACCTCCACATTTTCCTAAAAACAAAACTGCTTTAGGACTAATAGCCGTTAATAAATCCATAATGGTAGCTGCCATCGCACTACCCATACTAAAATTAATAATTGTGATACCTTCGGCTGTAGCTGTTTGCATTGGACGGTCAAGACCTTCAACCTCTACATTGTTCCAATCAGCAAACATTTTAACGTAACCACCAAAATTGGTTAGCAATATATATTCTCCAAACTCTTCTATTTTTTTTCCTGTATAACGGGGTAACCAATTATTTACTATTTCATCTTTCGTCTTCATATATTGTCATCTGATTTTTTAATTAAGCTAAGATACAAAGTAATTTTAGGTTTTGCTTATTATTATTTCATCAAGTTAATGTTATGGTGTTTATTTAGCTATTAAATACTATTTGGGCGCGTGCGGCGGGAGCCGCATTGGGCTGTCACTGCAATCTTATTTACTTCGAAATAAGGATTTACGTTTGCATCCCTCGCGCAGGCTTGCATTAAAGTTGAAGTTAAATTATGAAAACATTCACCGCGTGAGGGATTGAAGTGGAAAGCCTTTTACGAAACGAAGTGAAGTAAAAGATTGGAACGAAAAGCCCGACCCGCAGGGACACGCCCAAACAATTACCAATCAAATTATTTCTCTTATCTTTAAAACCATGAATTTACCTGTGTTAAATTTCCCGGCAGTTGACTTCCGTTTTCAAAAAAACGAAAAAGGCAATTTGCAGCTATTTGATATTATTCGCAAAAAATTTGTAGAGGCAACTCCCGAAGAATGGGTAAGGCAACATATTATTCATTATCTTATAAATCATAAAGAAGTTCCTGCTTCAATGATTTCGGTTGAAAAGCAATTACTATTAAATAATACCAAACGCCGCACCGACTTAGTGGTATTTAACTCTACCTTAAAACCCATACTTATCATAGAGTGTAAAGCGCCCGAAGTAGAAATTAACCAGTTAACAGTTAACCAGGCTTTACGCTATAATTTGGAACTGAATGTGGCTTCGGTTTTTTTAAGCAATGGTTTAAACCATGTTTTCTTAAAATTAGGCCAAAATACCTCCGAAATCTTAAAAGAAATTCCAAATTACAAAAATCTACTAAATTTTTAGCTTTTTGGAGAGTTTTTGTAACTTTTTAGAAATTAAGGATTTGTACTAAATAATAAGTGTTAAAATTGTTAAATTGTTAAAAACTATCAGGTATTAACAGCATTTAACACTGATTTTTTAAAATAAAAACAATATACTTGCAAATCTCGAAATTAAAATACAATCGTGAAAACAAAAAACATATCTGCTTTTATATTAATGATGGGTTCATCATTGATGTTAAGTGCGTTTTCACCAAGTACTTTAAATACAACTATTAAGCCAAAATCTTTCTTTGCATTCAACTCGGTTAATCCAGATGAAAAACCAATTAAAGATGATGGCAAAAAGAAAATAGTAAAAAGAGATGATACTACTAAAATGGTCATCAATCCATTATCGTTAGTTAATACAACAGATGAACACGATCATGAAGAAGAGGAAGTAGATTCTTTATTAGCTTTTCCTTCAAACGATTTATATGCAAGTTGGGATACAGCTACAATTCACCCCTACTCGTTTGCACAATGCTTTAAAAAAGATTCGGCAACTATTAATTTAACTGAGCCAACAGATTGCGGCTTTGTTTTACCATTTAATGGAAATGTAACGTCAGAGTTTGGTTGGAGAAAAAGAAGACCTCATTACGGAACAGATATTGATTTAGAAACTGGCGATACGGTTGGTGCTGCATTTGACGGTATGGTGCGTATTGCTAAATTAAACAGAAGCTATGGAAATGTGGTTATTATCCGTCATAAAAATGGATTAGAAACGGTTTATGCGCATTTATCAAAAATATTAGTTGAGGCTGGACAAACGGTTGAAGCTGGACAAATGATAGGTTTAGGTGGAAACACAGGACATTCGTTTGGTTCTCACTTACATTTTGAAATGCGTTATTTAGGCCAGGCAATTGATGCAGAGGACTTTATTGATTTTGCTGCAGGTAGTTTAAAAAACAACTCGGTAATGATTACCAAATCGGATGTAGAAACTAAATACGATTTAAGAGCATTACATAGCCGCCAAAAAAAGGATTTGAATTTATCACGAGTTTCTGGTTCAAAATCTAAATACGGAAAAGTTTATACAGTAAGAAAAGGTGATACTTTAGGTCGCATTGCACAACGCAACCACACAACAATTAAAGCCATCTGCAAAAAGAATGGCATTAAGCAAACTAAGGTTTTACGTTTAGGCCAAAAATTAAAAGTTTAAGTTTATATATAAAGTTTTAATCCCTCTGCTCAAACAGGGGGATTTTTTTATATAATAAATTTTATCAAAAAATATTGATTAGTTTTATAACAACAAACTATCCATTTTTTGTTGGTTATTAGTAAGTTAGCTACAATTTTATGAGGACACAAATAGATTATGAGAAAAGCATCAAAAGACATCGGTTGACATTCAAAATGACAACAGAACTTTTTATGACAAGACTTCTCGATAATTCCCTCTGGCTAATTTTTTTAATAACGGCTGGACTTCTTTTTTCAAATAAAAACAATTACTCAAATAACAATGGAGTTAGATTTCTTGTTGTGTTCATTTTAATAACGCTATGGTTGTTAATCGGACTTTTACTCTTAAACAAATTAGTAGTTGTAAAAGGGATAAATCCGTTAGAAAATAGAAAATTAATCATACAAATATTGAATAATAAGTTCCCTAAATTAAAACTAGACGACTCAGGACAAAGCATTATTCGCTACGACTTAAAAACTGGTTTGTTAACTTGGGGTAAACGAATAACTGTAATCTTTCAAGACGAAAACATTTATCTAAACATTACAACAACGGGTAGATATGACATTAAGTCTCCATTTCACTCTGTGTTCCATTATTTCAAATTAAAGTCCATTGGTAAACAATTTAAAGACATAAACAACAGCAGATAAAATACACTTATCACGAAATCAATAAAATATTAGCAATGCCTAATTAATAATAGCGGATAGTATCATCAAATTTCTCAAAAACATAAAAGCGAATCCTTTCGAATTCGCTTTTATAAAATTTTATTTAAAGACTACGCTTTTAAAAAGCCCATTATTTTTTCTACACTATCCTTTGCATCACCATACAACATTTCTGAATTTGGTTTATAAAATAAAGGATTGTCTTCTCCAGAATAACCAGCACTCATCGAACGTTTCATGATAATTACTTTCTCTGCTTTCCATGCTTCAATTACTGGCATACCGTAAATAGAACTGGCTGGATCATCTTGCGCACTTGGGTTAACAACATCGTTTGCTCCAATTACCATCACTACATCTGTATTTGGCATATCATCGTTAATCTCGTCCATTTCCATTACAATGTCATAAGGCACATTAGCTTCTGCTAATAATACATTCATATGTCCTGGTAAACGACCAGCTACAGGATGAATGGCGAAACGTACATTCTTGCCTGCTTTACGTAAAAATTGAACCATATCATAAATAGGATATTGTGCTTTTGCAACTGCCATACCATAACCTGGAACAATCACTACCGATCTTGCTTCTTTTAATAAGCCCGCAACTTCTTCGTGGTTTAAAGCTGTTACTTCTCCTTCAATCGCTTTTTTCTCGCCACCAGAGCCATTACCCGAACCGCTTGCAAATATTACTGAAAAGAAAGAACGATTCATTGCATGACACATATGCATAGAAAGGATCGCACCTGAACTACCAACTAATGCACCAGTAACAATTAATAAATCGTTACCTAACATAAAGCCCGCTGCCGCTGCTGCCCAACCTGAATAAGAGTTTAACATTGATACTACTACAGGCATATCGCCACCACCAATAGCCATTACTAATACAACACCAATAAACGAAGCAATTACAGTCATAATGCCAAGGTATAACATACCGCTTGTGCCATCAGCTTTGCAATATAAAACACCAAGTATACTACAAACAACAAGCAATACTAAATTCATTGTTTGCAGTCCTTTAAAACTCCAAGGTTTAGAAGGAACTTTTCCATCTAATTTTCCCCAAGCAACAATAGAACCGGTGAATGTAATAGCACCAATAAAAATTCCGATGAATACTTCCACTAAATGGATTGTGCGTTCTGCATTTGATAATCCATGAATTGGGTCCATTTCTTTTGTAATGTGCGTGTGCGGATCCAAATAAGAACCAAAACCAACTAACACTGCTGCTAAACCAACAAAGCTATGCAAAATAGCTACTAATTGAGGCATGGCCGTCATTTCAACTTTGCGCGCCAACATTAAACCAATTACCGAAGCAATAGCAATGGCAACAATAATATAAACCTGACCTGCAACGCCTTCTCCTAACACAGTTGCAATGATGGCCACAATCATACCAACTATACCAAACATAACACCGCGTTTTGCTGATTCTTGTGAGGATAAACCTCCTAAACTTAAAATAAACAAGATACTTGCAAATAAGTATGCTGCCATTTGTATTTCTTTTTCGATAAAAAACATAATTTATATTTTAACTGTTTTTGTTTTTAATTATTTTATTTCGTTTTAAATGTTCTTTAGTTTGTTGATGAACTATTTTTTGAACATTTTCAACATGCGGTGCGTCACTACAAATCCTCCAACAATATTAATGCTAGCAACTAAAATAGCAATACCAGCCAAAATAGTCATTGGATTTGATAAATCATTTTTAGTTTGTAATAAACCACCAACCACAATAATACCGCTAATGGCATTAGTTACCGCCATTAATGGCGTATGCAATGAATGAGCAACATTGGTTATTAATTGCCAGCCAACAAACACCGCTAAAACAAATACAGTAAAGTGTTGAATGAATTCAGGTGGTGCAGATGCTCCTACTAACAGCAATAAAACTCCAACCACAGCTAAACTAATAACTGTTGTTGTAGCCGCTTTTTTAGATTTTTCGGCATCAGATTGTTTTATTTCCTCGGCAGTTGGTGCTACTACTTTTTTAGCTCCTCCTGCTGTTGGACTTACTGGAAGTGGTGCAGGTGGCCAGTTAATTTTACCGTTATAAGTTACCATCGCTCTTGAAACAACGGCATCTTCCATATCAATTTTCCATTTTTCGGCTTTACCCATATCATCTAATAAATGACATAAGTTATTACCATATAATTGAGAAGCTTGAGAAGGTAGTTGATTTAATTTACCTACGATAGTAACTCCATTAGGAGTTACATAAATTTCACCATTTCTAGTTTCCACGCAGTTACCGCCAGTTGCTGCTGCTAAGTCAACAATAACAGAGCCTGGTTTCATAGCAGCCACGTGATAATCTAACCACAATTTTGGCGCTGGTCGGCCAGGAATTTGAGCTGTTGTAATAACAATATCAACTTCTTTAGCTTGTTCTAAAAACAATTTCATTTCGGCTTCAATAAATGCAGGGCTCATTTCTTTTGAGTAACCTGATGAAGTTGCGCCGTCTTCTTCTATTTCAACTGTCAAAAACTCTCCACCCATGGATTGAATTTGCTCAGCAACTTCTTTACGAGTATCAAATGCTCTAACAATAGCGCCTAACGAATTAGCTGCTCCTAAAGAGGCTAATCCGGCAACACCTGCTCCAATTACTAAAACCTTTGCAGGCTCTACTTTTCCAGCAGCAGTAATTTGTCCATTTAAAAAACGACCAAAATGGTAAGATCCTTCAATAACCGCTCTATATCCAGCAATATTTGCCATAGATGATAGAACGTCCATTTTTTGCGCTCTCGAAATACGAGGAATCGCATCCATTGCTACCGCATTTACTTTTTTATCCGCTAACTTTTGTAATAAAGGTTGATTTTGTGCTGGCCACAAATAGCTCAACATTACCATGCCTTCGTGCATCAAATCAACTTCTTCCATTGAAGGTTCTTTTACCTTTAATACGATATCTGATTTACCATAGATATCAGCCGCAGTAGCAACTATTTTAGCGCCTGCTTCTTCAAAATCTTTATCAGAGAAATTTGCTTTTGTACCTGCCCCACTTTGAATGTAAACTTCAAATCCTTGCTTTTGCAATCGTTTAACCGTTTTGGGAGTTGCAGCAACTCTTAACTCATTTGGGGATATTTCCGATGGAATTCCAACTTTCATAGGTTTAAAATGTTTTAAATCAGTTGAACAAATAAAGCAAAAAAATATGAGTAATTCAAACCAGATTTATAAACAGGGGAAATAGTGTTGTTCATCGTTGACTTCGACTCCACTCAGCCACCGAACACAAACACCTCAGCTACGATTAATGTTCCAATTCTAACTGGTGGCTGAGCGGAGCCGAAGCCACAACAAAAAAAGCTCATCCACCAAAAGGCGAATGAGCTTTTTAAAATTAATGGGCAAAAATTATTTTGTTTCTGCTTTAGTTTCAGCCGCTTTTTTGTCTTTGCAACAAGCTTTTTTCTCACCAGCTTTTGCTTCGCCAGAACATGCTTTTCCTTCAGCTCCTGCTTTTTCTTTGCAACAAGATTTAGTTTCTTTTTTACATTCTTTTTTTCCTTTATCCTTATCGTCGTTATTAGTTGATGCAGATACGCTTCCTACTAATCCAGCGAAAGCTAACATTAAAAATACTTTTTTCATGGTAAATGTGGTTTAAGTTTATTTATACACAAATATATTATTTATTTGCCTCGTTATACATGACGGCGCTCATATTATCATTCAATTAAATGTTAAAAAAACAAAACTGTATTTTTTTTGAATTTTGCTTTTTTCGATTTAGATTCTTAAATTTATAATAACTAAAAAGCAAAGCGCATGAAAAAAACAATTATTCTATCTAGTTTTATTATTTCCTGTTTATCAATAAATGCTCAATCAAACCAAGCATTATGGAAAGAAGTAAACGAAAATCAAATAACTATAACTGGTAAACGCGACATCGTTCCCGAAAAATATAAAACATTTCATTTAGATATTAATTCTGTTAAAACATTACTAGCGTCTGTTCCTTTAGATAAAAATATACCAGTAGAATATTCATCTGTTATTATAAGTTTACCAATGCCAGATGGTACTTTACAAAACTTTAAAGTAACTGAGTCGCCAGTAATGGAAGATGCGTTACAATTTAGTTATCCTAATATTAGAACCTATAATGTAAGAGGTATTGATGATAGATATGCTAGTGGAAAATTAGACTTAACAGAGTTTGGTTTTCATGGCATGATTCGCAGTTCAAATGGGGATATTTATATCGATCCCTATTGCAAATGGAATGTTAATGACTATATATCATATTACACGTCTGATTTCAATAAACCATTGTCTGAAAGAGGAATATGTGAAGGTGTTATTGATAATTTAGACAATAATAGCAGTGTTGAAAAAACAGCTTCTCCAACAGCTATATGCGCAGGAGCAAATCTAAAAACATATCGCATAGCGGTTGGTTGCACTGGCGAATATGCAAGAGCAGCATGTGGCACAGGCACAAATACACCTACTACAGCTCAAATATTAGCAAAAGTGGTTACAACGATTAATCGTGTTGACGGTGTGTATGAAACTGAAGTAGCAACAAAATTAGTTTTAGTTGCCACCACAACATTAGTATTATATGGCGTTCCTGGAACTGGATATACAACGGCTGAAAATAACAATGCAAGTACATTAATTACAAAAAGTCAATCCTTAATTACTAGCCAAATTGGTTCTGCAAATTTTGATATTGGCCATACCTTTAGCACTGGTGGAGGTGGTTTGGCTGGCTTAGGTGTTGTTTGTAGTTCTACCCAAAAAGCTCGTGGAATTACTGGAAGTCCAAGCCCCGTTGGCGATCCATACGATATTGATTATGTAGCACATGAGGTTGGTCATCAATTTAATTGTAACCACACATTTAATGGCAGCGCAGGTTCTTGTTCAGGAAATGGAAGTTCGGCAAATGCTGTAGAACCTGGAAGTGGTGTTACCATTATGGCTTACGCAGGAATTTGTACTGGTCAGGATTTAGCTAGTAATAGTATTGCCTATTTTCATGGTATCAGTTATGATGCACTTACAAATTTTATTCAAACTGGTGGTGGTAATAGTTGTGATGTAATGACTGCATCAGGAAATAGTGCGCCAACTGTTACAGCTGGACCTAGTTATGTAGTTCCAAAAGGCACTCCGTTTCAATTAACAGGCTCTGCAACTGATCCAAATGGTGATGTACTTACTTATCAATGGGAAGAAACAGATTTAGGCGCAGGTTTTGCAAGCTGGAACTCTGGAAAAAAACCCTTCTTTAGATCATACCCTCCAGTAGCTAGCCCTACACGTTTATTTCCAAAATTGGCAAATGTTATTGCAGGAACCTATACTAACTCGGCTGGAGAATTTTTGCCAGGTGCAGCAGGAACTACATTTACAGCCAATACCACTTTAAATTTCAGATTAACAGCAAGAGATAATAAAATGGGGGGTGGCGGAGTTTGTTCTGCAGCTACTCAAGTAACTGTTGTGGCTGCAGCTGGTCCTTTTGCTGTAACTTCACAAAGTGTTATTGGCACATCTTATCCAGGTGGTTCAACGCAAACAGTTAATTGGAATGTAAATGGAACTAATGCAGCACCAATAAACTGCGCAAACGTTAATATTTATTTAAGTGTTGATAATGGCACAACTTTTACTCTGTCTGTAGCAAATACACCAAACGATGGTTCACAAAGTATTTCGTTACCAACATACACCGTTAACAAAACGATGTGTCGTGTAAAAGTAGAAAGTATTGGAAATGTATTTTTCGACATCAACAAAAAAAATTTCACTATCACTGCTACTGTTACTGGCTTAAACCAATATGCGAACTTTGCTGATTTTAATATTCAATTATATCCTAACCCTTTTTCGGGTTCAGTTAAAATTAACATTAATGCAACTAGTGGTTTAGACGAAAATAAAACAGTGATTAATGTGTATGATATTTTAGGTAACATTGTAAGAACCGAAAACATTAAATTGACAGAAAATTTTTCGAAAACCTACGATTTTTCATCATTAGCAAATGGCACTTACATTGTGGTGGTAACTGATGGGAAACAAAAGTCAGTAGCAAGATTAATTAAAATGTAATATTAGATTAGTAATTCAAAAAAAATCAAAAAAAGTTTTTTTTATAAATATTAATTATTAAATTTGGTCATAACAATTTTTTAAACAATTAACAATGAGCACAGGAACAGTAAAGTTTTTTAACGAAACAAAAGGATTTGGATTTATTAAAGATGATGAATCAGGAAAAGAGTATTTCGTACACGTAACAGGATTATCTGATAAAATCAGAGAAAATGACGCGGTTACTTTCGATATTCAAGAAGGTAAAAAAGGATTAAATGCAGTAAACGTAAAACTATCTTAGTTATATAAATACCATTTAAAATCTTATCCCCGAAGAAATTCGGGGATTTTTTTGTCAAAAAATTCTACAAAAAGATAGGTGAATCTGCAAAAAAAAGGTATTTTAGACGATTAATTAAATAACACTAAAACACTTATATGGAACAAGCTACTGCACCAAAAACCGGACATCCTAAAGGTCTTTATTTTTTATTTTTTACCGAAATGTGGGAACGTTTTAGTTACTATGGAATGAGAGCAATCTTTATCCTTTTCATGACTAAAGTGTTATTAATGAAAGACAATGAAGCGTCTGAGATTTACGGAAGCTACACTGGGCTAGTTTATTTAACGCCATTATTAGGTGGGTATTTATGTGACAAATATTTAGGAAACCGTCGCAGTATCATTATCGGCGGCTTATTAATGGCTTTAGGTCAATTTTTAATGTTTTTGAGCGCTAGTGTAGGTGCTGAAGGTGGAGTTTCAATTATGTGGGCAGCATTAACAGCTATTATTATTGGTAATGGTTTTTTTAAACCAAATATTTCTACGATGGTTGGTCAATTATACCCAGCAGGAGATAGAAGAATTGATAGTGCCTTTACTATTTTTTATATGGGAATTAACTTAGGAGCTTTCTTCTCTCCTTTAGTTTGCAGTTCAATGGATTATAAATGGGGCTTTATGGCAGCCTGCATAGGTATGCTAGCAAGTTTATTATTTTTTATTGTTTTTCAAAAAAAATATTTAATTTCTGAAGAAGGAAAAGAAATAGGCTTGCCAGTAAAAAAACTGGATATCAAAAACATACTTATAATAATAGGCTCAATTGGTATTATCTTCTTCATGTTAAACTTTAAACAACTATTTAAAACCAACTTAGATATTATTGGTTACTTTATTTATGGCGCTATGATTTTAATGCCAATCATTATTTTAACTGATAAAAGCTTAACTAAAACAGAGCGTAACAGAATTATTGTAATTTTTATTTTAGCATTTTTCGTGATTTTCTTCTGGGGAGCGTTCGAACAAGCAGGTGCATCTTTAACCTTATTTGCTGATAGACAAGTTGATAGAAATGTACATATTCTTGTTCCTGGTTGGTTAATCTTAATTTCTGGAATTGCTCTAATTTATTTTTTATCTAAAGGCTTAAAATGGTTTTTTGATTGGAGAAAAAATTCAGATTATATTCTAACTGGGATTGTATCTCTGACTCTAATAATTTTATTTGCATTAGGATATATTCCTAATTTAGAAAAAGATGAATTTCCTGCTGGTTGGTTTCAGTCAGTAAATCCGTTGGCTGTTATTTTATTAGCACCTATTTTCTCGATGATATGGGGCTTTTTATATACGAGAAAATTAGAACCATCCTCTCCTAAAAAAATGGCTTTAGGTTTAGCATTAGTAGCATTAGGATATGTTGTTATTGCATTTGCTGTAAAAGGATTAGGAATAGATGGTAAAACAGGTATGACTGCTTTATTTGCTTTATATATTATTCACTCTATGGGTGAGTTATGTTTGTCTCCAATTGGTTTATCAATGGTATCTAAATTAGCTCCATTACGTTTATCATCATTAATGATGGGAACATGGTTTTTAGCCAATGCTGCAGCAAACAAATTTGCAGGAACATTAAGCGCATTAATACCTCCTACTCCAGATCCAGCAAATCCAACTCCATTAGAATTTCCATCGTTTGTTGGTTTTCAAATCACCAACTTATATGAATTCTTTATGGTGTTCATTTTAATGACTGCTGCTGCTGCTGGAATTTTATTTATATTAAGTTCTTGGTTACAAAAAATGATGAACGAAGGACATGTTGAAGCGCATGTTGAAGAATTGCGTTAATCGCACATAAACTTAAATAAACCCTAATAAGCCTATCATTTCAAAAAGGCTTATTAGGGTTTTTCATTAAAATACCATTATGGAAAAACAACTAACAATAGAAGAAATACAAGACTTTAAAGGAAAATACCCGAAACAAATTTGGCCTTTATTTTTTAGTGAAATGTGGGAACGTTTTTCCTTTTATGGAATGCGTGGTATGTTGGTTTTCTTTATGATTAACCACCTTAATTTTAATGAGGTGGTTGCCAATTTACAATATGGAGCCACTCAAGCCTTTGTGTATGCCTTTACATTTGTTGGAGGATTATTTGCTGATAAAATTTTAGGGAAACGCCGCTCTTTATTTTGGGGTGGTATCTTAATGATTATTGGAAGTGTATTGCTAGCCATCAACCCAACCGATTTTTTCTTTTTAGGAATAGCTTTTAACGTAGTAGGTACTGGATTTTTTAAACCAAACATATCGAGTATGGTTGGTAATTTATATAGAGACGGCGACAACAGAGTGGATGCAGGCTTTATGTTGTTTTATGCCGGTGTAAATGCTGGTGCTTTTTTTGGAGGATATGCTTGTATTGCCATAGGTAAAGGAGAAATGATATCATCATTAGTACCTGAAGCTATGCGTTGGAATGTAGCTTTTGGATTATCCTCTGTATTTATGGTAATTAGCTTATTAACCTTTACACAAACTCAAAAAAAACTAGGCAACATTGGTTTATCGCCATTATTACACCTACCAAAAAACACCAGACTTACTCGTGAAATATTAACCTTTGTGGGTTCCTTAATCGCCGTTCCACTTATTATGTTTATGGTAGCTAAAACAGAATATACAGATTGGTTTATGTATACTATTGGACCATTAGCCATATTATATGTTTTATTTGAGATGCGAAATTTTTCGGCAGTTGAAAATAAAAAAATAATCGCAGCTTTATTGTTCATGATCTTCTCGATTTTCTTTTGGGCATTTTTTGAACAAAGCGGAGGTTCATTAAGCATTTTTGCAGCTAATAATTTAAGTGATTCTATCTTAGGTATGCACTTAGATCCAAATGGTGTAAATAACTCATCAAACTCACTATATGTTATTATTTTTGCAACTCCCTTAGGTTTATTGTGGCTGTGGTTAGCTAACCGCAAAGCCGAGCCAAATACGATTGTAAAATTTGGTTTAGGATTCATCTTTTTAGCCGTAGGTTTTTACATTTTTTACTCTAGTAAATTATTTAGCAACGGTAACGGTATTTCGTCATTAGGGCTTTTTGCTTTTGGTTGGTTCATCATTACCTTTGGAGAACTTTGCCTCTCGCCTATTGGAACCTCTGTAATGACTAAACTATCTCCCAGTAAATTACAAGCCGTTATTATGGGAATGTGGTTTTTAGCGAGTGCTTACGGACAGTATTTTGCAGGATTATTAGGGGCAAACATTGCAAGTGCCTCTGAAAATTCTACAAATCTTGAAAAGCTACACATATACGCCGATGGATACAAACAATTAGGTATTTATGCGCTTATTGCGGGTATTGTTCTTATTGCCATTTCTCCAATAATGAAAAAATTAATGGGAGGAGTGAAATAAAATTTAACAATTAGGTAAGCTTTCCGAAATCCAAATTAATAGTTTTTGGCATTACCTTTGTTAAAAATATAGCATGTTTAACTGGAAAGATATATCAATGGCAGGCATCATAGGGATGGCCATTGTATTTTACACTTGCAAAAAAAGCACCTTGCAAGCCTCCATTAATTCTCCCGAAAACAAAGTGAGTAATTTTATAGTTGAAGATAATTCTACTTTCTCCTTTGTTTCTGAAAATACTTATACCGAATTTCATGAAAATTCACCTGTAAACTGGATTACGTTTGATGAAGCATATGCTAAATGCAAAAAAAATCCACGTCCTATAATGGTGGATGTTTACACAACTTGGTGTGGACCATGTAAAATGATGAGTGCTCAAACTTTCAATAATCCATTAATAGCAAAATACATTAACGATAATTTTTACGCTGTAAAATTTGATGCAGAAAGTAAAGACAGTGTGAAATTTGATAAATATGTTTTTGTGTCAACAGATGCATCAAATCCTAAAGCTCCTCATCAATTTGCAGCTTCTATTTTGGATAATCAATTAGCTTATCCATCAATTGTATTTTTAAACAATCAAATTCAGCGACTAGATGTTTTAAAAGGTTTTATGCCTCCTCAAAAATTTGAACCAGTATTAAACTATTATGGTTCAGGTGACTATCAAAAAACTAAGTGGGAAGACTACGAAAAAAGCTTTGTTCCTACTCTTAAATAATTACTTTTTATTTTCCTATTTCTCTGCTTTCCATCATTGTTATTATAAAAAAATAATTTTTTATTTAATATATAATACCGAAAGGCTGAAATACAATTAAAAAAAATGCAACGAAACAACCAATCAAAAAGTTCGAGTAAACATCTCTAAACGAAAATGAATAATAAGGATATGGTTTCTTTAAACCGTAAATAGACAGTAGAATTTAATTTCGAAGAGATAGTGGGAATGAACACTCGTCGACTTTTGCAAAAATTCCGTTCATCCATTTTCGTTTTTTTATCGGAACCGCCATTTTTAGCACTTTACT
>Ga0247843_1001463_pt1 | contig 47979 bp, 47 predicted proteins | sample LaCruzMarch2017__FD_192420 | JGI IMG/M metagenome (GOLD analysis project Ga0247843, IMG submission 192420) | Freshwater microbial communities from meromictic Lake La Cruz, Castile-La Mancha, Spain - LaCruzMarch2017_8m | ecosystem: Environmental > Aquatic > Freshwater > Lake | place: Spain...
ATCACAGCCACAAGATTTTGAACAACCAGCATCTCCTGGTGATGGTGGTTGGAACGAGTAGTTATTTATCGCTCGTTGCAACAATCTTTGCTTTATCAGCGATGTAAATTCCAACGAGAACAATTGCGGCGCCACCTAATTGGATTGGCGCCCAACTCTGTGCCAACCAGATCCATGCGAAAGCACCGGCCATGACTGGCTCTAACATTCCCATTACGCTACTTGTCGATGGAGTTAATTTGAGCATTCCGCCAACGACAAAGAGGTAAGGAACGATTGTTCCCATCACAATAATCCAGGCAATTAAAACCCAACCCGGCAGATATGTTCCATCAAAGATTCCCTGCAGATTCATATCCATTGTGAAAACTTCAAATGGGAATTGCCACACTGGCATCACTATCGCCCAGGTGAGACCGGCCATGCCAAGTCCCCAGACAGTGATTGACTGTGCAGATCGCTTTTTTCCTACTGAAGATCCAACAAGAAAATAGACGGCGAGTGCGAATGCGGAAATTAGTGAACCGATAATTCCTAAGAGGTCAAAGGTGAGTCCATCCCAAACCTTTGCAATAAAGATCAGACCGATAAAGGCCAACACGATTCCGCCCCACATACCGTTCGGGACAGCCTTCTTCTGTACAAATTTAATCCAGAGAACGATCCAAATAGGAGCGGTGAATTCGATAATCAGGACAAGGCTTAAAGGCACTCCGCGTTGGATTCCGAGGAAATAACCAGCTTGTACCGCTGCAAAACCAACGATTCCAAGAAAGACCAGAATTGGTACTTCCCGACGAGTGGCTTTCAGTGATTGAAAATTACGTGAGGCAACAATAAGAAAGAGAATCGCAAAGGCACCGATACATCGCACCTGAGTTAAGCGAAATGGCGACAAGTGATCTAAGACCAGAGTGGAAATCACACCATTAAATGAGAAGAAGAGCGCACCTGTAATCAGGTAGATCTCACCCCGGTAGCGATTGAGCATCCGGTAAGGGTATCTGATTAGAAAGCGTTCTCGGAGATCTCCATGATTGCGCTATCTGTGCCCTCTACGATCTTGCGATCGGCGGTGATATGTGGAAGGTAATTAGCAACAAAGAAGTGAGCAGATGCAATCTTTCCTTCAAAGAAATCTGCATCCTTTCCAGCACCGGCTGCAAGTTTTTCAGTTGCGATATCGGCCTGACGTAGCAAGAGCCAGGCAGTGATGATGTCACCAACAGCCATAAGCACGCGAGAAGTATTTAGACCAACTTTATAGATCTCATCAGCTTTCTCTTGTGATGCCATCGCATGTCCAACAAGAATACCCATCATGCCGTTGAGGTCGCCAAGTGCTTTAAGGAGCGCCTGCTTCTGAGCATCGTGAGCCCCGCCGGTTGCTGCAAAGTCACTAATCTCTTTTCCTAGAAGGCCGAGTGCTTTTCCGCCATCTTTAACAACTTTGCGGAAGAAGAAGTCAAGACCTTGAATTGCTGTAGTGCCTTCGTACAAGGTATCGATCTTGGCATCGCGCACATATTGTTCAATTGGCCAATCACGAGTGAAGCCAGCACCGCCAAATGTTTGAAGTGATTCAGTACCAAGAAGTGTCCAAGACTTTTCAGAGCCAAAACCTTTAACAACTGGAAGCAAGAGATCGTTAAGCGCCTCCATCTTTGCTAACTTATCTTGATCTCCAGCCATGTGGGCAAGCTCAATCTCATCTTGAATTGATGCGGTGTAGAGAACAAGGGCTCTCATACCTTCAGAATATGACTTTTGCACCATAAGCGAACGACGCACATCTGGGTGTTTGATAATGGTGACACGAGGCGAAGCTTTGTCATTCATTACCTTCATATCACCGCCCTGCACACGCTGCTTGGCATATAGCAAAGCCTGTTGGTAGCCAGTAGATAGCGTTGCAATTGCCTTTGTTCCCACCATCATGCGCGCGAATTCAATAATTTTAAACATCTGCGCAATACCTTCGTGGACTTCACCTAACAAATATCCAACAGCAGGTTCGTGCTCGCCCAAGTTAACTTCGCAGGTAGCTGAAACGTTGAGACCCATTTTATCTTCCAGCGCTGTTACATAAACTCCGTTGCGCTTTCCAAGTTCACCGGTTTCTAAATCAAACATGAATTTTGGAACTAAAAATAGTGAAAGTCCCTTAGTTCCTGGTCCGCCACCTTCGCGACGAGCAAGGACAAAGTGCACAACATTGTCATAGAAATCAGCATCGCCTGAAGTGATGTAACGCTTTGTGCCAGTGACATGCCATGTTCCATCTGGTTGTGCAACAGCTTTTGAACGGCCTGCACCAACATCAGAACCTGCATCAGGTTCTGTGAGCTGCATAGTCGCGCCCCAATGCTTTTCAACCATGTGCTTTGCAATCTTCTTCTGCTCTGGTGTTCCAAGAACATATGCAACGTGTGCGAATGCGTAACCAGATGCGTAGATGTGAATTGCTGGGTTTGAACCAAGAACCATCTCGGCCATCGCCCAACGAACAGATGGTGGAACTTTCATTCCACCAAGATCAACAGGTGCATCAAGACGCCACCACTCACCATCAACGTAGGCTTTGTAAGATTTCTTAAAACTTTCAGGCAAAGTGACATTTCCAGTTTCTTTATTAAGAATCGCGCCAACTCGATCACCTTCAACAAAAGATGCAGCCAGATCGTTTTCACATAGGCGCTTCATCTCTTCGAGCATTCCAACAGCGGTATCGCGATCGACTTCACCGTAAGGCCCAGTGCCCATAACTTTTTCACGACCAAGCAGGTCAAAGAGGCAGAATTCAATGTCGCGGAGGTTGGCTATGTAATGGCTCATGGTGCAATTGTGCTACCCACCAGTAACTTACGCAAGATTTGACGCGATCGTTTGCCTAACCTTCGCTTGGGTTAAACCCCCTGTTCAGCCGAGGAGAGGAGAGTCACTTCCGTGAAGATTCTCATTATTGGCGGCGGGATCATTGGAACCGCCCACGCCTATGAGGCTCTCAAATCTGGTCACCAGGTTATTCAGCTCGAACGCGACGATCTCGCCCGAAGCGCATCAGTGCGAAATTTTGGTCTTGTTTGGGTCAGTGGTCGCAAGAGCGGAGCTGAGTTACAAACAGCAGTCCGCGCTCGCCAACTGTGGGATGAGATACATCATGCGATTCCTGAATTGCTCTTTCGTCCCAACGGATCTTTAACGCTTGCAATCAATAAAGAAGAAGTCGCGGTAATGGAAGAGTGTTTAAGGAAAGAAGATGCCTCACTTCGACAATGGCAAATACTCGATCGAGAAGAAACACAAAGAATTAATCCAGCTCTTCGTGGAAATTATCTAGCCTCGTTATGGTGCCCTTTAGATGCAACGGTAGAGCCGGGTTCAGTTTTACATTCGATGCGTGAATACCTACTTCGCAGCAATGGTTACATCTGGCGAAACAATTTAGATGTAGTTGATATACGAAGTGATGGAAGTAAAGCAGTCGTTGTAGCTCGAAGCGGCGAGATTTTTGAAGGAGATATCGCCATAGTGTGCCCTGGTGCAGATCACACATCATTATGTAAGGAACAACTTGATACCGCGCCAATTCGCCGTGTGCGATTGCAGATGATGAGCACCGCACCGCTAGATGAAGTGCTAACAACATCAATTGCTGATGGTGATTCGATGCGTTACTACCCTGGTTATGAAGTACCAACGCTACAAAACCTGCCACCTCAACCCCAGATTGCATCCGATAACCACATGCAATTACTCATGGTTCAGCGCGCAGATGGCAGCCTTACTATTGGTGATACACATGAATATGCAGAGCCTTTTGAGTTCAAATTAAATGAAGACCCTTACACATACCTGCACGAAATAGCGAGTAATTTATTGGGAAAGAGACTGCCTCCCATTATTCACCGTTGGGATGGCGTGTACAGCCAAGTGACTGACGGAGGGATTTGTGACCGACGAGTGATTGCGCAGAACATTATTTCTGTGACGGGACCGGGGGGCCGAGGAAACACCTTGGCGCCAGCAATTGCCGAAGAAACAATAAAGGGGTTGACGTGAGCGTAGAAATGGTTGCTTTTGATGTCGCGGGGACTGTACTTAATGATGACGGACTAGTTATCGCTGCCTTTAAAAATGCTTTTGAAGCAACTCACCCTGATTTGTGGCCTACACATGGTAATCGCTGGACCCAGTACGCAATCGACACAATGGGACAATCGAAAATAGATGTTTTTACAGAGCTGTTGGGGGATGCGGAGAAAGCACACCAAGCAAATATTGCATTTGAAGAATCTTACGTGAGTGAAATTGTTGAAACGGGCGCTGTCCCAATTGCGGGCGCTGAGGAAATGTTTAAATTTTTGCGTTCAGAGGGAATCGCAGTCGTGCTAACAACAGGATTTAGCCGATCAACTCTTGATACTTTAATTTTTGAACTCGGATGGAAAGATCTCATAGACCTATCGGTAACCCCAGGTGAGGCAGGTCGCGGTCGCCCACACCCAGACATGTTGCAAAAGGCAGCAGCAGCTTTAGAAATCTCAACCCCCATGCAGGTGATCGTTCTAGGAGATACCGCCTCCGACATGCAGGCAGGCGTTGCCTTTGGTGCGGGTCAAATAATTGGTGTTTTAACAGGAGCACACAACGTTGACACCTTGCACAACGCTGGTGCGACAACTGTCGTTAACTCAGTGGCCGATTTAAAGTCACTTATTTAACACCAAGCGGTCAGCGGATATTCATCGCCTGATTTTCAAAAATCTACTTTCAACAAGCCAATTGTTAACGTAGACAGATAAGAGTGTGTCCACAATCCTTAGGAAGGGATCACACATATGCGCGCAAAGCGTCTTATAGCTGCAGCGTCCGCTGCAGCACTGACAGTTGGAATCGTTGCACTTGCAACTCCAGCCACAGCAGCAGTAAATATCTGTAAGGCAAAGAATGTTGCAGAAGCAGGTGGGCTAGATAACCTAATCAAGCTTGCAAAGAAAGAGGGCAAGTTAGCCCTTATTACAACACCACGCGACTGGGCAAACTACGGTGCGATTCACGATGCATACGAGAAAGCATTCGGCGTAAAGGTAACTGTAGATAATCCAGATGGATCATCACAATACGAGATTGACACAATGAAGACAGCCCCTAAGTCAAAGCAACCAGATTCAATTGATATTGGACCTCTAGTAGTTGCACAGGTAACTCCTCCAGGAGGAAAGCCTTTGACATCTCCTTACCAAGTTATCAACTGGAAGGACATCCCAAATGCAGCTAAGGATCCAAGTGGTCTTTGGTATGGAAACTACGGCGGAAAGCTTGCAATTGTTTACAACACAACACTTCCATCAGTGCCAACTAAGGCTGCAGATTTCTCAAAGGCTGAGTACAAGGGCGTTGTTGGAATCACAGGAGATCCAACATCTTCAAACCAGGCATTCATGTCTGTCCTAGCTGCCAGCATCGGCAACGGTGGATCAAAGAACCTTTCAGATGTATCGAAGGGTCTAGAACTATTCAAGGCTGTAAAGGCTCAAGCACCTCTAGTGAAGGTCAACTCAACAAACCTTGTTACAGGTACAGCAAAGCTTGGCTTCATGTGGGACTTCAACGCTCTTGGAGTTGTTCCAGCAGCGAAGGCAGCAGGCTTAGATCTTAAGTTTGTCTACCCATCAGACTTCGTTCTACAGGCACCTCCATACATCAACGCGATCAACGCAAAGTCACCAAACTGTGCAAATGCGCGTTTGTGGCAAGAGTTTGTCTACTCACAGAACAAGGGAAAGACTGCCGCACAACTAACTGCAGCAGATCTAAAGCTCCCTGGTTCTAAGTTGTTCGCTTTGATGCAAGGTGGACAGAACTACTTCCAACAGTCAGGTGCAGATCCAATTATGTCTGCAGCAATGGCTAAGAAGAAGCTTCTTGTTCCGTCATTGCTTGACTTCAAAGTTCCTGCAACAGCAAAGGTTGTTGGACCAGCAACAATTGCTGATGTACTTACAGCACGTGAACAGATCATCTCTTCATGGGCTAGCTTGTAAGAAGGAATATGACCTTTAAAGTCATAGAGGAAGGCGCGCCAAAGAGGGGTCGCGCCTTCCTCACTTCTTTCATAAAGAATTTTCTTCCAGCAACCCCGCTTTTGTTAATCGTTGGATTCTTTTTTCTCTTTCCAATTGCACGACTAATTTACGTCTCATTTTTATCTAATGAAAATACATTTACTTTCAGCAACTTTGTTACAGCGGCCCAAGAGCCTTATCGAACAGGTTTTGTTAACTCAATAAAGATTGGTCTATTCTCAGCAGCCATCGCTGCATTCCCCGGAGCAATCGCCGCGTACTTCATTGAAACGCGTGGAGGTTCTAAACTTCGTCGAACGATCGCAGTCATGAGCGGTGTACTAGCCAACACTGGCGGTATTCCGCTGGCATTTATGTTCTACGCAGCCCTTGGAATTCAAGGCCAACTGACTAAGGTATTGAAGTTCTTCGGTTGGGATTTATATGCGGGCACATTCTCACTCGGTTCTTTTCTCGGTCTCTTAATCGTTTATCTATACTTCCAACTGCCACTCATGGTCATAGTTTTTTCACCAGCGATTGTTTCGCTCCGCCGAGAATGGTCTGAGGCGGCGCGAAATCTTGGTGCCAATCAGTTTAATTATTGGATTCGAATTGGAATCCCGCTACTTTTCCCGAGTTTTATAGCCTCATTCTTACTGCTCTTTGCCAGTGGATTCTCAGCCTACGCAACGGCAAATGCGTTAACGGTTGGAAACCTTCCACTTACGCCACTACAAATCGGCGGATTGTTAGATGGCAATGTTTCCGCATCGCAGTTGAACCTTGGCAAGGCACTAGGTGTTGTGATGATCCTCATTTCTGCATGCGCCGTCATTCCATACCTTGCAATCCAACGAAGGAGTGCTAGGTGGCAAAAGTGATCAAATCTAAGTTTCAACTTCCACTAGTTTTCACGCTACTTATTCTTGGATTCTTTGTATTTGTTCCGATGATTTCCGCCTTTGAATATTCGATCCGAACACCCGCAAAAGGTGGTTACGGATGGGATAGCTATTTGTGGGCGATTCGCGAAGAAGAGTTCCTGTACTACATCATTAGGTCTACTTGGTTGGCTGGCGTTACGGTATTAATCACCTTGTTTGTTTTAGTTCCAACCCTTACATGGATTCATTTATCGAACTCAAAAGTGCGTGGATTGATTGACGGTCTCTCACTTCTTCCTTTGGTGATTCCAGTAGTTGCATTTGCTGTCGGTGCTCAAATTTCATTCCCGGAATTTGTGAAAAACACAGTGCTTGAACTTCCTTTCCTTTATTTTGTCTTGGCCCTGCCCTATGCATACCGAGCACTCGATATCGGGCTTAGTGCGATTCCTTTAAAAACAATCACCGAGGCAGCGCGTAGTGCAGGTGCAAATTGGTTACGCACAATCACTAGTGTAATTATCCCAGTCATTAGGGGCTCTGTGATGGCAACAATTGCTCTGACTTTTGCGCTCTCATTGGGTGAATTCACATTGACTGTTTTACTTCATTGGGACACATTCCCAACCTGGGTGACATATGTTGCTCAAGAAAACATTCTTGGTGCTATCGCAATTTCGATGATGTCTCTCATCCTTCCGTTCTTACTATTGACGTTAATCACACTTTTTGTTCCAGAACGTTCCACACAAGGGAGAAAGTAATGTCTAGTAAAAGCCTGACCCTCAATAACATTTCAAAGAGATTTGGAAATGTGACTGCGCTAGATAACTTCAACCTCGAGGTGGGTGTCGGTGAACTCGTTGCCCTACTTGGGCCCTCAGGGTGTGGAAAGACCACAGCTCTTCGAGTAGTTGCTGGCCTGGAACATCAGGATAAAGGAACAGTTTTGGTTGCAGAGAAGAATATTTCTGATGTGCCTGCACACAAACGGAATATGGGAATGGTTTTCCAGGCTTACTCACTCTTTCCAAACTTAACGGTTGAAGAAAATGTTGCTTTTGGTTTACAGATGCGTAAAGTAAATAAATCGGTCCGCCTAAAGAAGGCGCATCAACTTTTAGATCTGGTTGGCCTCGATTCACAGAGCAAGCGCTTTACCCATCAACTCTCGGGTGGGCAACAGCAGCGTGTTGCCTTGGCACGCGCTCTAGCTTTTGAACCTGAAATTCTTCTCTTGGATGAGCCGCTATCCGCACTTGATGCACAAGTGCGTGTCAATCTACGGGAAGAAATTCGTCGACTTCAACTCTCCCTTGGCACAACAACGCTATTTGTGACACACGATCAAGAAGAGGCGATGGCAATCTCGGACCGAGTTGGTGTTATGAACCAAGGAGTTCTTGAGCAGATCGACACACCTGATGCGTTGTATAACAAACCAACATCATCCTTTGTTGCTGGTTTCGTAGGCACTATGAACAGAATTCCTGCACAGATATCAGATGGCATGGTTGAGATATTTGGTAGCAAAGTGGTTGCACTGAAGCGTGGAAACGAATCCGGGCAGGTAGTGGCGTTGATTCGTCCAGAATCAATCTCTGTTATCGCAAATTCATCACAACCAAATGCAAAAGTATTAACTCGCTCATTTATGGGCGCTTCTTCAAATATCATCTGTCAAACGGGGGACGGGACGATTGTCCAATCGCTTATGACAAGTGCATCAACCGGAGAGCTACATCCAGGCTCATCCGTTCAACTTCGCGTTCTAAGTTCCGAGGTGCTCGTCGCTAATGTCTAGTACATCAAAAAACCGAATCATTCGATCCAAAACCTCACCAGAGTCAAATTGGCGAGAATTGCTACATGATAAAGGTGAATTAGTTATTGGTGATGAGCCACTAGATGTTCAGGTGATTGCAGCCTTTATTCATCTCAGCGATATTCATATTTGTGATGCAGCTTCACCCGCGCGACTGGAGTTTTTGGATCGAATTGCTGATCCCGATAACCCAATCTCACAACTAGTTCCATACATAGGTACTTATCGAGCACAAGAATTTTTGACAACTCAGGTTCTTGAAGCGATGGTGGTAGCAGCAAACGAGATCAAATCAGGACCACTCACAGGAGCACCAATTGACGCGGTTGTGATCACGGGAGATGTGACAGATAACGCGCAGAGCAATGAACTCAATTGGTATAAACGAATTCTAGATGGTGGCCTTGTCATTCCTAAAAGTGGCGATCCAGAGCGCTCAGAAGGCTCTCACTCGTCAAATGCCGATCTCTACGATGAGCATTACTACCATCCGGACGGTCCGCCTACAGGAATGCCGGCGGATCGCCCACATGTATTACATAACTTTCCACATTTCAAAGGTGTGCTCAAAGCATCGGAGCGCCAATTTATCGCCCAGGGCTTAACGCATAAATGGCTTGCCGTTCACGGAAATCACGATGCGCTATTGCAAGGAACTGCTGCAACTACACCTGAATTAGATGTTCTTGCACAAGGTCCAGCAAAGTTAGCGGCACTAAAAAATATGGCTGATTTGGCCGATCTCTTCACCGGTTTTGGCGAAGTTGGTCCTGCGGTCTATCCCGGGTTGGACCACATGGAGACACATGAAGTCACCGCAGATCCTCGCCGCGCATTGGTAAAGATGCAGGATTGGGTCAATATTCATACCAACTGCGGACACGATCATGGGCTAGATGCTGAACAACCAGAAACTTCTTATTGGTATCGAAATATCGGCAACAATCTTCGCCTTATTGCCTTAGATACAGTTAACCGTTTTGGTGGATGGCAAGGATGCATTCACCGCGAACAGTTTGATTGGCTCTCCTACATTCTGGATGAATCAAAAGATAAGTACGTAGTGTTAACTTCCCATCACCCTTTAGAAAATCTCTTCAATGGATACGTGCCAGATGAAGTAAGTGCACCAGCGCTAGAGGAAGAAGTTCGCAGACTTCTTTCGAAACACCCTAATGTTATTTTGTGGTTCTCGGGACATGTACATGATCACAAAATCACACAAAGTCGAAACAGTGACGGGTCTCATGCATTTTGGGAGATCCGCACTGGTTCGCATATTGATTGGCCACAACAATCACGCGTCATTGAAATTGTTAAATCGAACAATGGCAAAATTGCTATCGGTACTGTGATCTTTGATCATGCAGGCCCACTTACTTTTAACGGGACCGCGGATGAATTAGCAGACCCAGTTGCACTGGCTGGACTTTCTCGGTTACTGGCAGCCAATGATTGGCAGCGCCAAAACGGGGGGCCATTCGCTCTTGAGTTAATGGAAGGTCAGCCAGAGGATCGAAATATCTGGCTCTGGGCCAACGATCCGTTGAAATAGCACCCAACTCGTATAGGCTCGCGCCGTGCTACTTAGTGATCGCGATATCCGCGCAGAGATAGAGGCAGGCCGAGTTGGCTGCGAACCCTTCCATGAGGCGATGATCCAGCCATCTTCAGTAGATGTGCGGCTGGATAAATTCTTCCGCGTCTTTGAAAACCACAAGTACTCCGTGATCGACCCATCCCTCGAGCAGCCCGAGCTGACTCGAGAAGTGATCGCAGAAGGTGCCGAACCATTTATCTTGCACCCAGGCGAATTCGTTTTAGCGAGCACCTACGAAGTGATCACACTTCCAGATGACATCGCTGGTCGCCTCGAAGGAAAGTCATCCCTCGGTCGCCTGGGCCTTCTCACACATTCAACCGCCGGATTTATCGATCCAGGATTTTCTGGCCACATCACACTAGAACTTTCTAACGTTGCAAACCTGCCAGTGAAGTTATTCGCCGGTATGAAGATCGGTCAGCTCTGCCTTATCAAGCTCTCATCTCCTGCTGAGCATTCATACGGCAGCGAGAAGTACGGATCACGCTACCAAGGTCAGCGTGGGCCAACGCCTAGCCGCTCCTTCCTTAACTTCCACAGGAGTAAGATCGACTAACTGGTGAGGGAATATCCCTTACCTATAAGGGGTTGAATTAAGTATGGAAATCTTTGTAGTCATCGGAGTAATTGTTTTACTAGCCATTTTTATTATTGGGCAGTACAACCGCCTCATCCGCTTAAATATCAGTGTTGATGAAGCATTTGCGCAGATTGAAGTACAACTCAAGCGTCGCGCTGATCTGATTCCAAACCTGGTTGAGACAGTTAAGGGATATGCAACACATGAGCAATCAACTTTTGATGCAGTCGTTGCCGCTCGCGCAAAATCAACATCAGCATCGGGTGTGGCAGATGTTGCAGCAGCAGATGGCATGCTGACACAAGCACTTCGCGGCTTACTCGCAGTTGCTGAGGCATACCCAGATCTCAAAGCATCATCAAACTTTCTTGCGCTTCAAGAAGAGCTTTCAACAACTGAAAATAAGGTTGCCTTTGCGCGTCAGTTCTATAACGACAATGTCCGCGCACTCAACGAAGCTGTGGCAACAATTCCTACAAGTTTCTTCTCAGGACTTGCAAAGGTGAGCGCTCGCGAATTCTATGAAGTGGAAGATCCACAATCACGCGAAGTCCCTAAGGTTAATTTCTAACACTAATGTCTTCGAACTTTCGTAGCGCGCAAGGAGCAAATAAGCGCAAAACCTACTTCCTCCTTGCTGCAATGGCAGTGCTCACCTGGCTCGTTGCATACGCTGCACTAACTTATTTCGGAGCAGGAACAACGTCCTTTATCGTTCCACTCGCAGTAGGAATCTCACTCGTTGGCGTCTGGGGTTCGTATTACGGTTCCGATAAATTGGTTTTGACGATGACTGGTGCTCGGGTTATTCAACGTGAAGATAATCCAGCGCTCTTTAACCTGATCGAAGAAGTTGTAGTTGCTAGCGGATTACCTATGCCTAAAGTGGCAATCGTTGAAGATACAGCGCCAAATGCATTTGCTACTGGTCGAAATCCAGAACATGCACTTATTGCATTTACAACGCGCATCCTTGAAGTAATGGATCGCGACGAACTACAGGGCGTTATCGCTCACGAGATGTCGCACGTTGCAAATCGCGACACACTTGTGTCAGCAGTTGCTGCAACCACTGCAGGTGCAATTGCGATCTTGAGTGACTTCCTTACCCGCATGATGTGGTTTGGCGGCGGACGCGATCGCCGCGAAGGAAATGGCAACCCGTTGCTATTGGTGGTTTCACTAGCGATCATGATCTTGGCACCGATTGCAGCGATGTTGTTGCGTAGCGCAATCTCACGTCGTCGCGAATCACTAGCCGATGCAACTGCAGTCTCATTTACTCGAAACCCTGCGGGCCTTCGTCGCGCACTTGAAACACTTGCCGCAGATTCAACTGTGGTGAGACAGAAATCAAATGCCGTTGCACATATTTGGATTGAGTCACCACTTGATAGCAAGGCAGTTTCAAAGATGTTTGCAACGCACCCACCAATAGAAGAGCGAATTGAAACGCTACGAGCGATGGAGTCTTTAGGACCTAATCAGTAAGACCATCTGTTGCGCGTGGGAAGAACAATGTGAAAGTTGCACCTTTACCAAGTTCGGATGAGACGGAAACGCTTCCCCCGTGAGCTTTCATCACTGCATCAACGATGGAAAGCCCTAAACCACTACCTTCTCCATCAATTCGCACACGTGAAGAATCTGCGCGGTAGAAACGCTCAAAGATTCGTTTCTGATCATTGTCGCTAAGCCCTGGTCCGTTATCACTTACCGCGATAGTTATTCCATCGTTGCTCTGCGCAATTGATAGCGCGATGCAGGTACCGGCAGGAGTATGCGTTCTCGCATTAGCAAGCAAGTTTGCGATGACTTGATGAATTCGGTGTTGATCTCCGAGTGTGTAGAGCTCATCTACATCACCAATGAGTGAGATTGGATGTTCTGGACCAGCAACCTGCGCTGAAGCCACAGCATCCCTTGTTACTTTAGCGATGTTTACAGGTAGATGTTCCATTTCTCTTGCCTGATCAAGACGTGCCAATAGAAGCAAATCTTCAACTAGTGAACCCATACGAATTGACTCGCCCTCAATGCGTGCGAGCAATTGTTTTGTATCTTCTTCGCCCGCAACGGCGCCTTGGCGATGAAGTTCAGCAAAGCCACGAATTGCCGTCAAAGGTGTACGAAGTTCATGTGAGGCATCTGCCACAAATCGACGCAATTTATCTTCACTTGATTTACGCAGAGCGAAAGACTCTTCAATACGCGAAAGCATTGTGTTCAGTGATGTCGTCAAGCGACCAACCTCAGTTGATGGTTTGGCATCTGGAAGTCGCGCCGAAAGATCTCCGCCAGCAATTTTCTCAGCAGTGTTCTCAACATCTGAAAGTGGCTTAAGTCCAACCTTAATCATCGTGCGCGATGCGATTGCGATCAGGCAAACAATAACAAAACCAATGAGGAAGAAGAGCCACTGCAGACGTGAAAGTGTGCGATCAACATCGTTAAGTGATTGCGCAATTGCAACTGAACCAAGGCTGGAAGGAAGAGGAAGAGCTAGAACGCGAAAGTTTTCACCCTTTGCCTTGATGGTAAATGGTCGTCCTTGAAACTCTGCAACTTGGGCCGGTGTGTAACCAGCGAGGTAATCTCTGACAGAGACGGTGTTGAGGTCACCACCGATTCCACCGACAACTGCGCCAGTGCCATCTAAAAGAGTGAGAGAAGTACTTGTAGGCACTCGATCTAGTGGGGTTTGCGGGACTTCATCGTCATCGCGCTCTGGGCGGCCACGACGCTCTTGATATTCATCATCATTAACAATTCCTGCGAGGTTAACTCGGGGGAGAGCACCAGAGCCCACATTTATAAGCTGGTCATCGATTTGATGAACAAGAAAAGATTCAATTTGTTTCTGCGCTACTACACCAGATGCTGTAAATCCAAGAGTTGAGAGAATAACTACGCCAAGTACTAAACGATTGCGCAGACTCCACCGCGAGAAAGGGCTACTCATTATTTTTCGCTCGGAATCCGAAGTCGGTAGCCAACACCACGTACGGTATGGATTAGTGGAGGTTCATAGATATCAATCTTTTTGCGAAGGTAGGAGATATATGTTTCAACGATTCCGGCATCGCCTCTAAAGTCGTACTCCCACACATGATCAAGGATCTGAGATTTTGAGACAACTCGGTCAGAGTTAATCAAGAGATAGCGCGTAAGTAGAAATTCTGTTGGAGATAGATCTAAAAGATTTCCGGCACGACGTACTTCGTGAGTCGCTTCATCAAGTTCAAGATCTGCAAAACGAATCTTCTCATCATCGTGATCAATTTCAACAACACCTATGCGGCGCAAGAGTGCACGTAGGCGGGCAACTAACTCTTCTAAACTAAATGGCTTTGTCATGTAATCATCGCCACCGATTGTTAGCCCAGCAACTTTATCTTCCATGCCATCTTTAGCTGTAAGGAAGAGAACACCAACATTGATACCTTCATTGCGAATTTGGCGACAGACTTCAAAACCATCTTGATCAGGGAGCATGACATCGAGAATGATCGCGTGCGGTTTAAATCCTTCTGCTACCGATAGCGCCTGCGAACCGGTTGCTGCAGTGCGCACTTCAAAACCTACAAAGCGAAGGCTTGTTGCGATGAGATCGCTAATACTTGTCTCATCATCGACAACGAGAATGCGTTGACCAGTGCTTGGTTTTGTCATGGCTAAAGAGTCCTCCCTCAGGCTGGGAGAATGCTGAGAATTGGCTCTAAACCCCTAAAGGATCTAGCGGAGTGAGAGTTAGCGCCACTTTGTCGCCAGCGAGAAGCCGACGCCAATGAAGGTAAATCCAATAATCATGTTCCACGCGCCGATACCCGGAACTGGGTATTGAGTCTGTGAGACGTAGAAGATGACGATCCAGAAGAGGCCGATAAGGAAATTGGCGACCATGACAGGGGCCAACCAGCTTGGGCTCTCCAGTGGAACATCAGGCTCGTTCGCGTGAATCTGCTCCTCGTGGGCGTGTGATTCCTGAACCTTCTTACGCAATTTCGACTTAGGCATGGGTGAAAGGTTACACGCATTCAGAAGTAATTCGCCACACCTGCCAAGGGCGGGATAGGCCAGAATTGCCCCATGACGGCCAAGACGCGGATTCTCGTTGTAGATAACTATGACTCTTTCGTCTTTAACTTGGTGCAGTACCTGCAGCAATTAGGGGCCAATTGCACCGTTCTTCGCAACGATGAAGTTCAGGCTAGCGCTGCCAGCGATTACGACGGAGTACTAATCTCACCAGGACCTGGAACACCTGAAGAAGCTGGCGTGAGCATTGCAATGATTGAATACTGCGCAGAACATGCAATTCCACTCTTTGGAGTCTGTCTTGGCCACCAAGCAATTGGTGTGGCATTTGGTGCAACGGTATCTCGCGCACCTGAGCTACTTCATGGAAAAACTTCACAAGTACATCACACTGGTGCGGGAGTCTTTAGTTCGCTGCCAACACCATTTACCGCAACGCGTTATCACTCACTCGCGGTAGAGCCTGCAACAATCAGTAAAGATTTAGAGGTAACAGGAAAAACTGAATCCGGTGTTGTGATGTCAATGCGTCACAAGACACTTCCGATTGAAGGCGTGCAATTTCATCCTGAGTCAGTGCTCACCGAACACGGGCATCTGATGCTCGCTAATTGGTTGACACAATGTGGTGATCAAGGAGCGCTCGCAAAGTCAGTTGGCCTTGCACCAGTATTAGGAAAGGCTTAAGGAGCGCGGTTAATCGTGATTGTTACTGAGTCACCGATTGTCTGTGTAGTTCCAGCTTCAGGTGCTTGGCGGATGACAACACCAATTGGTTGTGTTGGATCGTAATCGTAAAATTCCTTGATCAAAAAGTCTGAGTTAAAGAGAAGTGTCTTAGCTTGAATTGCTTCAATACCAACGAGATCAGGAACTTCAACTTCACCACTTGCAATTGTAAAAATTACACCAGATCCGGCAGTGATTGTAGAACCAGCGCCAGGTAATACTTCTAGAACAGTTCCCTGCGCTTCATCAGAAGGCGCGGCAATTGTTTGCGATACAACAAGACCTGCCGCAGCGAGTGCAGCACGTGCATCGGTCAGTGCCATTCCAATGAGACCGTCAGGAACGATTGCATTTCCTGGACCATCAGAGATCGTAAGAACTACTCCCGAACCAGGCCGCACATCACTCGATGCAAGCGGAATTTGGCTGGCGATACGACCTGCAGGAATTCTTGGATCGTGTGCGCGAGTAACGGTAACTACATATTGATTGAGAAGCTCTCGCGCTTGATCTTCGGTAAGGCCGACCACATTTGGAAGTTCGTACCCAACGCTTGGCTCAGATGCTCCATTGAATGAGAGTCCGACAATGGCCAACACTGATGCAATAAGAATCGAGCCACCTGCAATCAGAAAACTGCGTCGCTTCAACGGGCGAATTCGAGCGATCTTGGTAGTTACATGCACTCCACTACGTAGTCGTTTGATATCTGCCAACATCGATAGCGCATCTTGATATCTCGAGTCAGGACTCTTGCTGAGTGCAACAGCCAACACAGTTTCAATATCTGCTGGCAAATCTGGTTGCAAAGATCGCGCAGGTGGATATTGCCCTGACACATGTTGCAAGGCAATCGAAACCGGAGTCTCTCCGGTAAACGGTGGACGCCCTGTAAGTAATTCATAGAGCAGACAACCAGTTGAGTAAAGGTCGCTGCGGGAATCCGCGATTGCACCTTGAGCTTGCTCTGGAGATAAATATTGCGCAGTTCCAACAACATTCCACGTGCTGGTCAGGGTTGCACCGAGATCGTCGATCGCGCGCGCAATTCCAAAGTCCATCACCTTTACATCGCCAGACTCAGTAATCATGATGTTTGCGGGTTTGATATCGCGATGAACAATGCCGCGCATATGTGAGTAATCAAGGGCTTCAAGAACACCAACGATGATCTCTAGTGCACGATCACATTCGATACGTTCACCGGCATGTATTAACTCGCGCAAAGTATGGCCTTCAACAAGTTCCATCACTATGTACGGTGCAGGGTCTTCACCAGAGTCGTAGACGGCAACAATTCCTGGATGATTAAGTCCAGCTGCTGCCTTTGCTTCTTTTCTAAAGCGAGAGACGAATGATGGATCTTGGGCTAAATCGCTGCGCAGGATTTTTACAGCAACTTCACGTGAAAGTCTTTGATCTTGGGCGGTGTAGACATCTGCCATACCGCCAGTGCCTATCATTGCACCAAGGAGATAACGCTCACCAAGAAGTTTTGACATCATGAGGCGGCCGTTCCAAAGAATTCGATTGCGGCCTGCTTTGGAGCGCTATCTGCCAAATCTGCCACGATGATGGTGACGTTATCTGGTGCGCCATTGATATACGTGGCATCAACGAGAGCTGCGACTGCATCTTGCGGAGTTTGAGATTTCACCAACGTTTTAATCTCTTTATCTGTCAACACACCAGAGAGACCATCGCTACAGAGAATAAACCTATCCCCAGCCTTAAGGTCAAAAACATGCAGACCAATTGAGAGCGCTTGGCTACCCATAAGTGCTTGCGTCAACATTGATCGCTGCGGATGTTCTGCAACTTCTGCCTGCGTGATAGTGCCACTAGAGAGAAGTTCTTGCATGACTGTGTGATCAACGCTGAGTTGTTCGATGGATGCGCCGCGAATTCGGTAAGCGCGTGAATCACCAATATGCAAGAGCACAGCTTGGTTATCTCGGACGAAGAGCGCTGTAAGCGTTGTTCCTAAACCACTCAGTGCAGGGTCATCATCACTAGCGACCTTAAGTGCGCCATCAATTTCATCAATTGTAGAGTTGAAATAATCATCAGCAGAGTCTTTATCCATCTCTACATCAGTGAAAACTGCTGACCTGCGTGCAAGTATTTCAAGTGCGATCGCTGAGGCAATCTCACCACCTGCGTGACCGCCCATTCCATCTGCAACAGCAATCAATTGCGGGTGCGTAAGTGCACTATCCTCATTTCCATTGCGGATTAAGCCAACTGCTGAGCGCGCTGCGCTAAGAAAATAAAGGCTATCCATATCGCTTAGCCTAACCGACGGCGCATCGAACTTCACTGCTCGGCTATCCTTGCGCAGTGAGTACATATGCCTATCTCGGTCCTGTTGGGACCTTTACAGAGGCTGCGCTCAAGAAAATTACAACCTCAACCGATATTCGTACTCCATATGCAAATGTCACCGCTGCCCTCGATGCCGTTCGGAGCGGAGATGCGGAATTTGCACTCGTTCCTATCGAAAATTCGGTCGAAGGAGTCGTTGCCCGAACCCTTGATGAATTAGCGACAGGTGATCCACTTGTGGTCGCTGGCGAAGTAACGCTTCCTGTGACATTTGCGCTCATGACAAAAGATGGCAGCACAGCGATCACCACTATCGCTACTCACCCTCATGCAGAGGCACAGTGCCGTACCTATATTGCAAAGAATTATCCTCATGCAGAACTCGTTGCGACTGCATCCACTGCTGCTGCAGCGCAATCTTTGTCCCGCGGAGAATTTGATGCAGCTATCGCATCGAACGCCGCAGCTGAACACTTTGGTCTCACGATAATCGCCGACAACATTGGCGATAACGATGGCGCAGTCACCCGCTTTGTATTGGTCACTAAGCCTGGACAGATCCCGGCACCGACGGGCCATGACCGCACATCTGTTGCTCTCTTCATCGATATCGATCATGCGGGCGCATTGCTTGAAATTTTGACCGTCTTTGCAGATCACGATGTAAACCTGACATTCATCCAGAGTCGTCCAACCGGACGCGAACTTGGTCACTACCATTTCATTATTGATGTCGAAGGTCATTGCCAGGATGAGCCAGTTGCTCGTTCACTCGATGAGCTAGGCGAAATCTGCGATGAGATTAGATTCTTAGGTTCATATCCACGAGAGGTGCGAGCATGATCGATATTAAATTCCTGCGCGAGAACCCTGATGTCGTCCGTGCATCGCAGAAAGGTCGCGGAGAAGATGTCAGCATTGTTGATCAAGTGCTTGCCAGCGATGAGTTAAAGCGCACCGCAATTACAGAATTCGAACAGCTACGCGCCGAACAGAACCTTCTCTCCAAATCAGTTGGCGCAGCTAAGGGCGATGAAAAAGCAGCGCTCCTTGCAAACTCCAAAGAACTTGCCGACAAGGTTAAGGCAGCCGATGCCAAGCGTGCAGAAGTCGAGGCGCAAGCCAACGCTCTTGCGATGGCGATCTCAAACATTCTCGATCCAGAAGCACCTATTGGTGGAGAAGAAGATTTCGTTGTTATTGAGCACGTTGGCACACCACGTGATTTCGCAGGTGCAGGATTTGAACCAAAAGATCATGTTGAACTCGGAAAACTTCTAGGCGCAATTGATACAGAGCGCGGTGCAAAAGTTTCAGGATCTCGCTCGTACTACCTCACCGGTGTTGGTGCTCTTCTTGAATTCGCACTCGTTAATTACGCAATCACTTCTGCGACAAAAGCTGGTTTCACTCCAGTTATTCCGCCAGTTCTTGTAAAACCAGCAGCGATGGAGGGAACAGGGTTCCTCGGACAGGCTGCTGAAAATGTCTATCATCTGGAAAAAGATGATTATTACTTGGTGGGAACAAGTGAAGTTCCACTTGCAGCATTCCATATGGATGAAATTCTCGATGGAGCAAAGTTGCCGATGCGATATGCCGGCTATTCAACCTGCTTCCGTCGTGAAGCTGGAAGCTATGGCAAAGATACTCGCGGAATCATTCGTGTACATCAATTTGATAAGGTCGAAATGTTCTCTTTCTGTAAGCCAGAAGAGGCTAAGGAAGAACATAAACGTCTTCTGCAGTGGGAGAAAGATTTCCTCAACGCGATGGAAATTCCATATCGTGTCATTGATGTTGCATCAGGTGATCTCGGATCTAGCGCCAACCGCAAATTCGATATTGAGGCGTGGATTCCTACACAGAGCGCTTATCGCGAAGTGACAAGCACCTCGAACTGCACTGAATTCCAAGCGCGGCGCTTGAATATTCGCTACAAAGATAGTGATGGAACCAAGGCCGTTGCCACGCTGAACGGAACTCTTGTTGCAATCCCGCGCATGATTGTTGCGATTTTAGAGAACCACCAGAACGCAGATGGAACTGTAAACGTCCCTGCAGCGCTACAACCATTCCTTGGAATGACACGATTTGAGCTTGTGTGAATCTAGGTAAAACTCGCCCCAAACTTATTGCCACAGATCTTGATGGAACGATCGTTCATCATGATGGCACTATTACTGCACGCACACTCGAAGCATTTGCGTGCGCTCGTGATCTTGGCGTAGAGATTTGGTTTGTTACAGGTCGTCCGCCGCGTTGGATGGGTGAGATTAAAGATGCCTTTGGTTATGGCAACGCAATTTGCTGCAACGGTGCGATGAACTATGACTTACTCAAGGGCACCGTCATTGAAGAGTGGGCAATCCCAGATGATCTCTTGCACCAATCTCTCAAAAAATTACGCCAAGCAATCCCTGGAGTTTCATTCGCGGTTGAATCACACAATTTCTTTAAGCGTGAGAAATCCTACGTTGCAATGTGGGATGCAGGCATTGATCACGAGGGCTGCAACCAGATCGAAGAAGTATTAACGCAACCGATATTGAAATTCCTCGTGCGTTGTTCAGGCCATGAATTCACATCTGATCAAATGCTTGAAATCGCAGAACGCGAAATCGGTGATTTAGTAAACGTCACACATTCAAGTCCAACAGCATCCCTGCTCGAGATTTCAGCCAAGGGCGTCTCAAAAGGCGAAACACTCGCACTCATGGCAGGGCGAAGTGGATTCTCAGCAGATGATTGCGTCTCTTTTGGTGATAATCCGAACGACTTTTCAATGTTGCAATGGTGCGGACGATCGTATGCAATTGCAGATGGACATCCAGATGCGCAGATTCATGCTAAAGATGTGACGGAGCCGCACAAGGAAGATGGCGTCGCCAAGATCATCGAAAAACTCCTCGATCTTCCTGCTTAAAACTCCTTCGATTTTTTAGAAGTACCTTCCTTCATGTAACCTCTCCCACGGAGGGCTCGCATAGCGGCCGAGTGCACCGGTCTTGAAAACCGGCAGGTGAAAGCCTCGTGGGTTCAAATCCCACGCCCTCCGCCAGTTTTTCTCCAGCTCTAAGTTCAGATGGACCTGTGGCTGACTTCATAGCCAGTACACGGGTTACCACCTAGCGCCTCTCCATTATTCGGCGCACACTTGCCCTATTAAAGCCATCAGAACGCATGGCAACGTATGGCAAAGTTGGGGGTAAACAGATGTCAGGAGTCTTCTCTCCATCGCGCGCAGAAATTAAAGAGCGCACACTTCGCACCGATAAGTGGTGGCTACAACCGTTAGCAACATTTGGTGTTCTCTTTAGCTTTGTCATCTACGCAACTTTCCGCGCATTTGAAGGTGCTAATTACTACGCAGAACATCTAATCTCTCCTTTCTATTCACCATGTCTTTCTGAGGCGTGTGTTCCTGAAGCAACAATCGGCGGCTGGACTCCAATCAGCGCGCAAGTTTTTAACTTTGCACTTTCACCAGCACTCATCATTCTGATCTTCCCACTTGGATTCCGAATGACGTGTTACTACTATCGCAAGGCTTACTACCGTGCGTTCTGGATGTCACCACCAGCGTGCGCAGTTGCTGAACCACATAAGAAGTACACCGGTGAAACTCGTCAGCCGCTAATTTTGCAGAATGCTCACCGTTGGTTCTTCTACGCAGGTCTTGTCTTTAACGTCATCCTTACCTATGACGCGATCATCTCCTTTAAGAATCCTGAAGGCGAATGGGGACATATGAGCGTTGGTTCACTCGTTCTTGTCTTTAGCACTGTGATGCTCTGGATGTATTCACTTTCTTGTCACACATGCCGCCACACAATCGGCGGACGGTTGAAACATTTTTCTAAACACCCAATTCGATATAAGGCATGGACAACAATTTCCAAGCTCAATCATTCCCACGCGCTCTTTGCATGGATCTCACTCTTCGGAGTTGCTTTCGCTGATATTTATGTCCGTCAGGTTGCTGCCGGCCACTGGAACAACTTCTACTTCTTCTAAAGGATGACGACAAAAATGACTGAACTAGAACGCTACAAATACGACGTCCTTGTTATTGGTGCCGGCGGTGCTGGTCTTCGCGCTGCGGTAGAAGCTCGCGAGGCAGGGTTGCGCGTAGCAATCATCTGTAAATCACTCTTTGGTAAGGCACACACCGTTATGGCAGAAGGTGGCGCAGCTGCCTCAATGGGTAACGTCAACAGTGGCGATAACTGGCAGGTCCACTTCCGCGACACAATGCGCGGCGGAAAATTCCTAAACCATTATCGAATGGCAGAACTGCACGCAAAGGAATCACCAGATCGCATCTATGAACTTGAGATGTGGGGCGCACTCTTTGATCGCACTAAAGAAGGAAAGATCAGCCAACGTAACTTCGGTGGACATGAATATCCACGCCTTGCACACGTTGGAGATCGCACAGGTCTAGAACTCATCCGCACCATGCAGCAGAAGATTGTTCAGTTGCAGCAAAAAGATGCGCGTGAATATGGAGATGCACAAGCAAACATCCGCGTCTTTGCAGAGCTAACAATTACTGAAATTATTAAAGAGAGTGGAAAAGTTGCAGGCGCATATGGTTACTGGCGCGAAGGTGGCAACGAGGTTCTCTTTGAAGCACCTGCGGTAGTTATTGCAACTGGTGGAGTTGGAAAAACATTTAAGATCACCTCAAATTCCTGGGAAGGCACAGGAGATGGTCACGCGCTAGCACTTAAGGCTGGTGCAAATCTTGTTGATATGGAGTTCTTGCAATTCCACCCAACAGGAATGGTCTGGCCGCCATCTGTTCGCGGAATTCTTGTTACTGAATCAGTTCGCGGTGAAGGTGGAGTTCTCACCAACACATTGGGCGAGCGATTTATGTTCAAGTACATTCCAGAAGTATTTAAAGATAAGTATGCAGATAATGAAGAAGAGGCAGATCGTTGGTATCTCGATCAAGATAACAACCGCCGTCCGCCAGAGCTTCTTCCACGCGATGAAGTTGCACGCGCGATCAACTCTGAAGTTAAGGCTGGCCGCGGTACCGAGCATGGTGGAGTATTCCTCGACGTCTCAAAGCGCATCCCTGCCGAAGTTATTAAGAAGCGTCTTCCATCTATGTGGCACCAGTTCTATGAACTTGCTGGCGTAGATATCACCAAGGAAGCAATGGAAGTTGGCCCAACCTGTCACTACGTGATGGGCGGAGTCGAAGTAGAGCCAGATACTGCAGCAGCGATCGGTGTTCCAGGACTCTTTGCCGCAGGCGAAGTTGCTGGTGGAATGCACGGATCAAACCGCCTCGGTGGAAACTCACTTTCAGACCTTTTGGTCTTTGGTCGTCGCGCTGGAATGGGAGCCGCCGCTTACGTTAAGTCAACAACAGCAGTTGGCGTCAGCGAAGCATCTGTAAAGGCTGCAGCAGAACGTATTCAAGTTCCATTTACAAATAGCGGTGGCGAGAATGCGTACTCATTGCACCAAGAGCTACAAGAAATTACTCATAACCTTGTCGGGATTATCCGCACAGGCTCTGAGCTCAAGGATGCGATCGAAAAGATCGCAGATATTCGTAAGCGCAGCAAGAATGTAAGCGTTGCAGGAGATCGCAAATTTAACCCTGGCTTCCACTTAGCTTTCGACCTCGACAACATGTTGTTGGTCGCTGAAAGCACAGCAAAGTCTGCAATCGCTCGCGAAGAATCTCGTGGCGGACATACACGCGATGACTTCCCAGGCATGAACGATAAGTGGCGTCAGGTAAACCACATCTCATCATTTAATGGCAGCGAAGTAATCGTGCGTCAACAGGCACTTCCTGCGATTCCAAAAGAGCTCTTTGATCTCTTCGACGTACACGAGTTGGAGAAATACATGACACCGGAAGAAATTGCGAAAGGCGGTTCCAACTAATGGCGCGCAAAGTAAATCTTCGTATCTGGCGTGGTGATTCGACTAGTGGATCTCTTCAAAACGTTGAAGTAGATGCCAACGAGGGCGAAGTAGTCCTTGATGTAATTCATCGCGTACAAGCAACCCAGATGGGTGACCTCGCAGTTCGTTGGAACTGTAAGGCCGGTAAGTGTGGATCTTGTTCTATGGAGATCAACGGTAAGCCACGACTTGCCTGTATGACTCGCATGAGTTCATTTGAAGAAGGCGAAGAGATTACAGTGACGCCACTTCGCGCATTCCCTGTTATTAAAGATCTTGTTACAGATGTCTCCTTCAACTACAAAAAGGCGATGGAGATCCCTGCATATGAACATCCTGCAGATCTTGGTCCGGGTGAGGCTCGCATGGAACAGATCGATGTTGAACGCAGCCAAGAGTTCCGCAAATGTATTGAATGTTTCCTTTGCCAAGATACATGTCACGTCATTCGTGATCATGAAGAGAATAAGAAATCATTTGCTGGTCCACGATTCTTTATCCGTATCGCAGAACTAGATATGCATCCACTAGATATGTTGAAAAACCGTAAGCGCACTGCTCAAGAAGAGCATGGCCTTGGAATGTGTAACATTACAAAGTGCTGTACCGAAGTCTGCCCAGAGCACATTCGCATTACCGATAACGCGATCATTCCGATGAAGGAACGCGTTGTCGATGTGAAATACGATCCAGCGCGCTGGTTAGGATCCAAGATTCGCCGCCGCGAAGGGTAATACTCTTCCTATGGGACTTCAGATACTTCGTTGGTTTGGACTCGCAGCCGCTCTCTGGTGCGCGACTCTTTTAGTGCCAGGAATACGTATCAATGGCGGCGCGTGGAGCTATCTCTGGGTCGCACTTCTCTTCGGCATCATCAACGCGATCATTGGTGGAATCGTCAAAGTTCTTACCTTTCCAATCACTTTCTTAACTCTCGGTCTCTTTATATTTGTTGTAAATGCAATGATGCTCTCACTCACCGCTCGTTGGAGTGAGGCTCTTGATGTTCGTGATTTCTGGTCGGCTTTCTTCGCCTGTTTAATTATTAGCGCGATTACCACGATTGTTAACTCACTGACTCAAAAGAGTAAGTGCTGAAAGCCGTTCTCTATGTGAGTGCGGGTGGCGCACTCGGATCACTCTTTCGCTACGGGCTCTCTGTAATTACTCCAGATAGCGCAGCAGGAACACTCAATGCGAATTTGATCGGTGTGGCACTCGCTGGATATTTCCTAGTGCTGATGGAGCGACGTGGAATTACAGCTCTACGATGGTTCTTGCTTCCTGGGTTTTGTGGGGGAATGACAACATTTTCTGCCGTGACAATTGAAGTAGTCGGTGAAGATGCCATGGGATTTGGATATCTTGCGCTCACAGTTATTGCATCCCTAGTCACTATTGCAGTCGTAATTCCCTTTGCTAGAGCCACAATTAAGGTCAGACAATGATTGCCCTTTACGTAGCACTTGGTGCAGCGATCGGTGCCCCTGCACGTTTCCTTATTGATCAATACTTTCGCAAGTTCACGAGTAAACCTATTGGAACCTTTTCTGTAAACATCCTTGGTTCTTTCTTGATCGGCCTTACCTTTGCCAATAAAACACATTGGCATGACTTTATCGCCGTTGGATTTGCTGGAGCATTTACCACGTGGTCAACGTTTATCCTCGACCTTTATCTTGGCTATGAGCTCAAGAGATACAAAGATGTTGCAATTAACTTAAGCGCATCGCTAGTTTTCGGACTTGCGGCTGCTTGGTTAGGTCTTCAGATCGTTTCTTAACGCATAAAGAGTGCGTTAAGGCGCTTTGTGGTGAAGAAGAGTCCCACAACAATCATCACAACAAAGTACATTGCATGACCAAGTAGCGCCCATGAGATATTTCCGAGAGTTAAACCACGTACAAGATCAATGGCATGTGCCAACGGGAATAGACGAATAATTGTCTGAAGCCACTCTGGGAATACATCAAGTGGATAGAAAGAGCCAGAGAATAAGAACATAGGCAGCAAGACAATATTTACAACTTCAAGCTGTTGGAAAGACTTCATATAGGACGTGACAGCCATTCCGAACGAAGCAAAACCAAAGGCGATCAACACAGCAGCAGGAATTGCAAGAATTCCCCACGCACTCGGAATCAAACCAAGGGGTGTTACAAGTGCCATAAATCCAACTGCATAAGAGAGGCCGCGCAATAACGCCCAACCAATCTCACCGAGAGCTACATCCATGGGCCCTAGTGATGTTGAAAGCATGCCGTGATAAATACGGTCGTGATTTAGTTTGAAAAAAACATTCATCGTCGAGTCGTAGATCGCACCATTCATTGCACTCGTTGCAAGCAGCGCTGGTGCGATAAATGCTACATAACCAATCGGTTGTCCAGCCACAGTGATATCACCGACTAGATCTTTAAGGCCATAACCAAATGAAAGCAAGAAGAGAACAGGCTCAACAAAACCTGAAATAACAATCATCCAGGTTGATGATTTAAAGGCGATATAGGCCCGCTCCATGATGACGCGAGAGCGACCTGAGTAATACTTTTCACCCGGCTTACCCATACGGGATTCGGCAATTGCAACTGCTGCAGAGAGAATCATCTACTTACCCAACCTTCTGGTGAAGATTCGGCGGGAGGCGATAATGCCGATAAGAAGGAGTGAGTTAAGGAAGATGAAGTGGGTATAGAGCATCAGTGTTGAGATTTCATGCCCGTATGACAGCCATCTGCCAAGCTCTGTTGCATGCCACAAGGGTGAAATCCAGCCAATCCACTGTAGATAGATAGGCATATTGGTGAGCGGATAGAAAGTGCCTGAGAATAAGAAGAGTGGCATGATCACAAAACGCTGGAGTACCGTAAAGAAGATGTCTTCGTTCTCTAACATTCCAGCGAGTGCTTGCATCAAAGCACCAAATGCCGCCCCTGCCATGATCGCAGTAAAGATCGCAAGCCAGGCACGTGGTGATTCAAGAACTCCAAAGGCCAACATAACTAACCAATAGATGATTGCAGTGAAGGTGACTCGAATAAGGCTATTGAGAAAGACACCTGTAGCGATGTGATTACCGCTTAGCGGAGTTGCATTCATTGAATAGAAAATCTTGTTCCACTTAAAGCCTTCGAGAGTTGGAAAAACACTCTCATCGATCGCACCTTGAATTGCAGCGGTTGCGAGAAGTGCTGGTGCCAAAAATGTTATATAAGAAACACCATCAACACCCATGCCGCCTGTGTTCTTATCAATATAGGCGCCAACACCCAAACCGATTGAGACTAAGTAGAGAACAGGGTTTGCAATAGCAAGACTGATGATGAGCCAGATCCATTTCATCATGGTGCGAAGACGAGCTTCTGCTACAAAGATCGAACCGCGTGCAGCTACCTTGGCAGCGTCAACAATCTTGAGTGAACCTTGCCGAGTTTGAAAAGAACTCATTAATCGACCAGAGTTCTTCCGGTCAGGCGCAAGAAGACATCTTCAAGTGAGCTACGACGAACAAGTGAAGTCTTTGGGTGGAAGTTCTTTTTATACACACGCTCAAGAAGTTCTTCGCCATCTTCGGTATACATCAAGATGCGATCTGGCAGCTCTTCGATGCGATCACAGAGCTGGCGTAGATCATCTGCCATTCCTGCGTTGCGCTCTGAACCAAAGCGAACTTCGAGAACTTCCTTGGTTGAGTAATCCTTAATCAATTGCGCAGGGCTTCCCTCTGCCATGATCGAACCCTTATCCATTACAACGAGGCGATCACAGAGTTGTTCTGCCTCATCCATAAAGTGGGTAGTAATTAGTAGCGTCACACCATCTTCTTTAAGCCTAAAGAGACGATCCCACAAGATATGTCGAGCCTGAGGATCAAGACCAGTTGTTGGCTCATCGAGCATCAAAATTTCAGGTTCGCTAACGAGGGCACGCGCAATTGTGAGGCGGCGCTTCATTCCACCACTCAATGATTCAACTTTAGCATTTCGCTTCTCTTCAAGTTGAGCAAAGGCGAGCAGCTCTTCAATCTTGTTTTTTACAAATTTACGCGAGAGTCCGAAGTAACGTCCGTAGATGTAGAGATTCTCTGTCACAGTCAGATGAGTATCCAAATTATCTTGCTGAGGAACAACACCTAAGTGAGCACGGATCTGTGGGCCAAAGTTTTCAGGATCTTTATCCAAGATTGTTAAATCACCCGATGTGCGTTGTGAAGTTGCACCAATCATTCGCATCGCAGTCGACTTACCAGCACCGTTGGGACCTAGAAGACCAAATGATTCACCTTTGACCACATCAAAATCTATGCCATTTACAGCGGTGAAATCGCCGAACTTTTTAGTTAGCCCACGCGCATGGATTAGTGATTGAGTCATTATCCGATCTTATCGCGCCTGCTGCAGTGTTCTGATCCACTCTTCTACTGCATCAGGGTGACGCGGAATACGCTCTGAGAGATTTCGACATCCATCGGCGGTGACAACAACATCATCTTCGATGCGGATTCCGATTCCGCGATATTCAGGGGTGAAGAGTTCATCATCTGGCTGGATATAAAGGCCTGGCTCAACGGTAATAACCATGCCTTCACGTAACACTGCATCGGTGTAATTCTCTTTACGTGCCTTTGCGCAATCATGAACATCAAGACCTAAGTGATGGCTCACCCCATGCAAAGTCCAACGACGATGCAGACCAACTTCAGGTTGCAGTGACTCTTCAGCGCTGACTGTAAGAACACCCATATCTGCTAAACCTTTAGCAAGTACTGCTTGGCAAGCCTTATTTACATCAGAGAAAATCGCACCAGGCTTCACTGCTGCAAAGCCAGCAAGTTGTGCTTCATAGACCAACATATATAGCGCACGTTGTGCTGGTGAGAATTTTCCAGAGATCGGCAAGGTGCGAGTGATATCTGCGGTGTAGAAAGAATCAACTTCGATACCGGCATCAATAAGGATGAGATCACCGTTACGAACTGCACCATCATTGCGCGTCCAATGCAGAACGCATGCGTGAGAACCACTTGCTGCGATGGTGTTATAGCCAACGTCATGTCCTTCAAGTCGCGCGCGACCATGGAATGAACTTTCAACGATGCGCTCACCACGAGGATGTTCCGCCGCCGCCGGAAGCGTCATGATCACATCATTAAAACCAAATCCTGTTGCATCGACTGCGCGTTGCATCTCGCGGATTTCATAGTAATCTTTCACAAGACGTTGTTCAGATGTAAAGATCGCAAACTCTTCTTCGCGTGGATGAACGGCGACAGCCGCATCAACCATTCTGTCATTTCCACGAATAACCAATGCAGAGGTACCTGTGAGGAAATTCTGAAGATCTGTAACTTTTCTCGTCTCAATTTGATAGCGAGTCTGCGCTTCGCTCAGCGTGTAGCGACGTCCCACCCAGAGTTCTCCGTAGTGTGCATCACGATAGAAAGCATCGGTATCGCGAGTAGAACGAGGATGAATATAGAGATAGGTCGCATGTCCGCCTTCTGCAAGTGGCTCCATTACAAGGACTGCATCTTCGGTGGCATCGCTTCCTTGCACTCCGCTGTAGTAAGCAAATGCTGAATCAGGACGGAAGAGATAGTACGTATCGTTAGAACGCACCTTTGCATTACCTGATGGAAGAACGAGACGAATACCGGGAAAAGCTGCAGAGAGAGCTTGTCTGCGCATATATGCATAGGTAACTACTTCGAGAGGCTCTAGTTCAGGGAGATCAGAAGGGATCCACCCCGTCTTCATAAATTCACCATAAGCTTCAGAGGGCGCTTGATCGTGCACTCTCTTTGTTGTGGTGGTCTCTCCTTCAGCGTTCTCATTATTCATATCTTTAGTCTACCGAGATCAATCTAAAACTGAAGTCCCTTCACGAAGCCACTTTGCCCTCGTATACTTACCAAATGCGTAGCGCTGATTGGTTTGCAGGAAATACAAAAGATTCATATATCCATCGCGCATGGATGCGCCGTGGAAATCCTGATTCTGCCTTCACAGGTACCCGCCCACAGATCGCAATTCTTAACACAGCTTCCGACCTCACCCCATGCAATATGCACCTCGATGAAGTAGCGCAAAGTGTAAAAAATGGAATTTGGGAAGCAGGCGGAATTCCACACAACTTACCGATGCTCTCACTGGGTGAAACAAATTTGCGTCCAACTGCAATGCTATGGCGCAACTTAGCTGCAATGGCAGCCGAAGAGATGATCCGCGGAAATCCAATTGACGGAGTAGTTCTCCTTGGTGGTTGCGATAAAACAATCCCATCACTGCTTATGGGCGCAACATCTGTCAATCTTCCAGCAATTATTGTTCCGGGTGGACCAATGCTTAACGGAACATTCAAGGGAAAGATGCTGGGTTGCGGAACAGATGTCTGGCGCTTTAGCGCCGATGTGCGTTCTGGAAAGATGAGTCAAGAAGATTTCAACGCATCAGAACGTTCCATGATTCGCAGTAAAGGCCATTGCAACACAATGGGAACAGCCTCAACAATGGGCTGTATTGCAGAAGCACTCGGTATGACGTTGCCAGGAATAGCTGGAACACCGGCAGCTGATAGTCGCCTGCTTCAAGCAAGTCATGATTCAGGCCGCCGCATCGTTGAGATGGTGAAAGAAGATTTGAAACCGCAAGACATCCTTACCTTTGGCGCATTCACCAATGCAATCGTGGCACTGGGTGCCATCGGCGGATCTACAAACGCTGTTGTCCACTTATTAGCGATCGCAGGCCGAGCTGGAGTTGAACTCACACTCGATGATTTTGACCGCATCGGTTCACGCATCCCGCTGCTTGTGAATCTACAACCAGCTGGTGAGCACCTCATGGAGGATATGTTCCGTGCAGGTGGTTTGCGTGCAGTACTGGCACAGGTTGAAAAACATCTTGATCGTAGCGCAATCAACGTAACCGGTAAGCCTTTGGTCGATAGCCTTACAGGTGCAGAGATTTATGATTCAACAGTTGTTGCAACATACGACAAGCCACTTCAACCTGAGGCAGGCATTGCAGTCTTGCGTGGAAATATCGCACCCGATGGCGCAGTTATTAAACCCGCTGCAGCAAGTCCCCACTTACTTGTCCATACCGGAACTGCAGTCGTCTTTGAAAGTATTGAAGATTTCCATGCACGCATTGATGATCCAGATCTCGATGTTGATGAAAATAGCGTTCTAATTTTGCGTGGCTGCGGACCTAAGGGATATCCAGGAATGCCAGAAGTTTCAAATATGGCGATTCCAAAGAAGTTACTTGAAAAAGGCATTGATGACCTTGTTCGAATCTGCGACGGCCGCATGAGTGGAACCGCATTTGGAACAGTTGTTTTACATGTTTCCCCCGAAGCTGCTGCAGGCGGCCCACTTGCACTTATTCGCAGTGGTGACTTGATCGAACTCAACGTTCCAGCGCGAACAATCAATGTAAAAATCAGCGATGCAGAGTTAGCAGCGCGAACCCCATCAAGTGCCACGATAGAAAGTTTGGCAAAGCCAACACGAGGTTGGGAGCGCATCTATGTCGATCACGTTCAACAAGCACACCTAGGCGCTGATCTTGATTTCTTGCGTGGTGCTAGCGGTTCAGCGACTCCGCGAGAATCGCACTAATCGTCCACTGGCCGCTCAACTTCTCCTGATTAACAAGGCGGATAAGAGGCGGTAGACTTGCCTCACACTTGGAGACGTCGCATAGCCCGGTCGAGTGCGCCTCACTGCTAACGAGGTAAGGGGTTAAACCCTTCAGGAGTTCAAATCTCCTCGTCTCCGCTCTGTAGAAGTACACTTGCGCGAAGAAACTAATTAGCAGGTGAAAAGGATTAATCGTGAGTGCTAAACCTGAATTGCTTCTTCAAGGAGCAGCAGAAGTTGGTGAAGGCCCAATATTTCTTGGAGATTCATTGCTCTGGGTGGATATTCCTGCAGGCAAGGTTTACAAAACAAATCTCGCCAGTCTTGATACCGAAACTACATCTTTTAATTTACCTATTGGCGCTGTTGCACCCTGTGAAAACAGTGAAAATCTCGCACTTGCCACTAAAGATGGTTTTGCTTTGTGGTCAGATGGCAGGCTAGATATTCGTGATCCTTTTCTTTTGGGCCGCGATTACAGAATGAATGATGCAAAGTGTGATGCTCGCGGAAGATTTTGGGGCGGCAGTTGTCAATTAGATTTTCAACCCGGCAAAGGAAAGTTACATCGCTGGGAAGGCGGAACTAGTGACACAATCATGGTGGAGAGTATGTCTTTGCCTAACGGAATTGGTTGGAACAGCGATAACACGTTGATGTATCTAGCAGATAGCATCACCAAAAAGGTTTATGTAAGTGATTTTGACTTAGCAGATGACTTCGTTCCAACTTTCCGTGAGTTGATCAGTATCGATTTAGGTGTTCCAGATGGCCTGGCAGTGGATATGGATGGATGTATCTGGTTGGCAGTCTGGGGAGGAAGCAGAGTTACTCAAATTTCACCGCAAGGCAAGATCATTGAAGAGCACCACTTCCCTGTGACTCAACCATCTAGTTGTGCATTTGGATCTGATGGAACTTTGTATGTGACTTCAGCCAGAGCGGGAATTTCAGAGGCCGAACTATTGAATCAGCCTCTTGCAGGATCGTTATTCACGTTATCTACTTCAACTACCGGTGTGCCTGTTGCGGGATTTAAGGAGTCACAGTGAGTCATCTTCGGCTCAAGAGTTCAGAGCTCGAGGTGGTTATTGATGCCACATATGGCGCAGATATTCTTTCGATAAAGACCACTGACAAACACCAAGAGGTACTTTTACAAACTCCTTGGGTAGATCGCGCAGAGGCAGTGATCAAGCAAGAGCAGAGAAATATTTACCTCGAGCCACAAGCGCATTGGATGGAGCGTTATCGCGGTGGATGGCAGATGATTTGCCCCCTCGCCGGACCTCCAAGAGTCATTCATGGCGCACCAGTTGGATTCCACGGAGAAGCTGCGATTTCTACCTGGAAAGTGAACAATCTTGAGAGTGCCAGCGCACGTATGCAATTAGATTTCTTTTCACTGCCAATCCGTATTGAGCGAGAAGTCTCAGTCGATGGGAATGTAATTGAGATTATGGATGTAATCACAAACTTAAGTAACTTAGAGTTGGAATTCGACTACTCAAGCCACCCAGCATTTGGTGGCGCTCTTCTTGAGGGTGAAGTAACGATTGAAACATCTGCTCAAAAGTTCCATTTAGATGAAGAGGTTGTCAGCCCGCATGGAGCATCTGGATCCACACACGATTGGCCACTTATAAAAGGTGAGAGTGGAAAAGTTCTTGATTTAAGTCGCCTGCCAGCACCTCCTACACGGCTTGGTGTTTTTGGTTGGTTATCTGATTTTGGCGATAAGAAGTGGTACAGAGTTAAAAACGTGGAGACAAATATTGCCTTCGAGATGGAGTGGGAGTCAGAATTTTTAGACTTTGCTTGGTTCTGGCTTGAGTTTAATGACAATGAAGGCTCTCCATGGTTTCGTAACGTCCGTACCTTTGCAATCGAACCTTCAAGCACTCAGACCAGCGGCAAGAATCGCAAGAGCATCCTGCAACTTAAAGGCAATCAAGCCACAACCATCGATCAGAAAATCACAATTACAAAGTAATTAGGTTTTAGATTTATCGCTGTTGAGAATGCTGCTGAAAAAGACAATCGATAAGAGCATCAACCCTGGTATTAGTAACGCAATATGCAATCCAGCAACTTGTGCCACCCATGAAATGAAAGCCTTTACGAAGAAGACCATTGAGTTGTTAAGTACGCCTAGTTGTCCAATGACAACGGCGTAACTTTCAGCAGATCTTTCTTGTGCGGTGTTAATAAAGAGAGGCGCCATAAAAGAGGAACCAAGTCCGCTAAAGGCGAGCGAGAGCAAAAATGACCAATATGCCAAAGCCGGGTTATCCCTTAGTGCGTGACTTAACGTGACACCGATGCAATATCCACCGCCACCCATGAGTGCGCCTATTTTGAGGAGCTGCGCATGTGAGTAGCGATGCGTAAAGCGATGGACATTGAGGCGGCCGATACTCATAAATCCTAGGAAAACGAGATAGGGAAGCGCTGCGTATTGAGCCCCGCTCCCTAAATTCTCACGGGCATAGATGGTCGACCAATCTCCCATAGAAAATTCCATCTGGATTGCAAGCAACATAACGAGAGAGAAAGCTATATCTACGCGAAATTTGCGAACCCTGACCAGAGTTACTCGCAGTGACTCGCGAGCAACTGAGGGGATAACCATGTGTGGTGAAATCTTGACGAGTTGGATATAGATTCCGAGGAAGCAAACAACCTGTAATACGCCAATGTGCCAACTGATACTGACGTAGGTGACTACAAATGAACTCAAAAGAATCGAGCTGAGGGCACCGAAAGTCCAGGTGCCTGCGGTCTTGGAGATAAGAAGTTTCTGTAACGCTGATTGAGCGGCAAGTGACTGAGCGTTAATTGAAATGTGGAATGCTGAAACAAAGCAACCAATTGCAACATTACAAATAACAAACATCCATGGACTTTGCAAATGCACAATCAATCCAATAGATAGACAAAAACCTAAAGCACTGAGTGGCAAGAATTTTCGTGTTCCAAATTGATTCACGAAGTGCCCAACGGTGAAGAGTGCTAGAAGAGCACCAGCTCCACCCATGCTGAGCAAAATTCCAAAGTCGCCATTGTTGAGCCCCAAGTTCGCTTTCACTTCAGGGAATCTCGGCACCCAAGACATAAGACTAAAACCGAAGAGGAAGAAGATAATTAAAAGGGGTCGCTCGATCTCTTCAATGTTCTCAATTTTTTTGGGTCTCACCATAACTCGTCCGATTCTACGGGCTTGAACGTTCAATTTGGGATTTTTTAAAGAAAAAAAAATTTTTCACGGTTTTCTCTTTACTAATAATTAACGTCCATTTAGAATCAAAAGCATGTCAAAACCAGTAACCATTCGTGATGTAAAAGTAATTCTGACAGCGCCAGAAGGAATTAACTTAGTAGTAGTCAAAGTTGAAACGTCAGAGCCAGGTCTGTATGGACTCGGCTGCGCAACCTTTACCCAGCGCTATCTCATGGTGAAAGTTGCAATCGAGGATTACCTCAGAGATTTCCTCATCGGCAAAGATGTAGCCAATATCGAAGATATTTGGCAGAGCAGCATGGTCAATTCATATTGGCGAAACGGGCCAGCTCTCAATAACGCGCTCTCCGGAGTAGATATGGCGCTCTGGGATATCGCAGGTAAGCGCGCGGGTATACCGGTTCATGACTTATTGGGCGGAAAAACTCGCGAAGCTGCAGCCATTTATCGCCACGCAGATGGAAAATCTTTGGGCGAAGTTGAAGAGAATGTTCGTAAGTTCATGGATCAAGGGTTGCTCTATATCCGTTGCCAAATGGGTGGATACGGCGGACGCATTCATGACATTCGTTCTCCTGATGGCGCGCTACCAGGAGCATATTTTGATCCGAACGCGTATATGCGCGATACAGTAAAACTTTTCGAACACATGCGCTCGAAGGTAGGCAACGAGATCGAGTTGCTCCACGATGTACACGAGCGACTTGCACCGATTGAAGCTGTGCGGCTTTCAAAAAATCTTGAACCTTATCGACTCTTCTTCTTAGAAGATGCGCTGGCACCTGAGTCAGTAGATTGGTTCAGAATGATGCGCGCGCAATCTACTACGCCAATTGCGATGGGAGAACTTTTCACAAACTCACAAGAGTGGCTCCCACTTATTACTGAACGGCTCATCGACTTCATCCGTTGTCATATCAGCACCATTGGCGGAATTACTCCAGCCAAAAAACTTGCACACTTGTGTGAAGCGTTCGGCATTCGTACTGCGTGGCATGGTCCGGGCGATGTTTCACCGGTTGGGCATGCAGCAAACCTTCACCTCGACCTAAGTTCAGCGAACTTCGGCGTTCAAGAGTGGTGGGGACCAACCGACATTATCTACGACATGTTCCCAGGCACCCCAGAACTTCGTCAAGGTTATATCTATCCAAGTGATAAGCCAGGACTTGGAATCGATATTGACGAAGCGTTGGCTGCGAAGTACCCATGCGATAACAGCAAGTCAATCAGGCCAACGGGATGGACCACTGCCCGCACCCCTGACGGCGGATCTTGGCGACCATAAAAGGCGACAGTTTTTCCAAAAAAAGCCTTAAAAAACGCTTGTTATTGAACGTTCAACGTGACACTTTTTACTCAGCAAAAGCACGTCCCTCGAGAAACGGAAATGAAAGGTTCATATATGAAGAAGAAGTTAGTAGCAGCAGCTATTGCCGCGCTCATGACAGCTGGACTAATTACAGTTCCATCTACATCAGCAAATGCCGCAAACACTGCTCTGCAAAATGAAATCGCAGCGATTAAGAAAGACAATGGAAAGTTTACATATTGGATTGGTTTAATCTTCTCCGATATTGCAAACGAAACAGCTGTTGATCAAATTAATGCGTGGGCAAAGACTCGCGGAATTAAGGCTGATCCTGTTCTTGTTAACCAGAATAACCTTAGTGCTCAGATAACAGCTGCTCTCGCTGCTGGAACAATGCCTGATGCATTCGATGCTGGTTCTGGCTTGATGTTGCAACTCGGCTCAAAGAACCTTCTAAATATTCAGAGCACACTTGATGCTTTGATTAAGAAGAACGGTGCACTTAACCCTGGTGCAGCCGCATTCAACCTTTCTAGCTATGCTGGCAAGGGATTAGGTGTTCCATTCGGAATTAACGGAAACCTCATCAACCGCCGACTAGATTTGGTAAAGACTAAGAAAGCTCCTGCAACTTGGGAAGAGCTACTAACACAGGCAAAGGGCGCAATGCCAGCCGGTGGAGGTATGGGCTTTAACACCGGTAACGTCGGTGACGCTGAAGCTATCTTTGGAGCTCAACTTCTTGGATACGGCGGACGTATTGCTGATAACGCAGGAAAGCTTTGTACCTTGGATTCAAAGGGAACAAGAGATTTCCTCACCTTCGTAAAGAAGGCTTATGACAGCGGTGCATATCCATCAGATTCAACAAACTCAGATGGTGCATGGGATAACAACAAGTACCTCGGTGGTAAGACAGCATTTATTGCTAACCCAGGCTCTGTCTACACAACACTCCTCAACGGATCAGCAACATGGGAGAAGAACCCAACACTCGCTAAGAACACTGGATTCTCTGCCCTTCCAGGCGGCCCAGTTATGCGCGTGGCTCCAAGTGATGCATGGCTTCGTGTTGTTTCAAAGGACACAAAGTATCCAGAACTTGCAAAGGATCTAATCACTTACTTGATGAGCAAGACTCAGATGCAGCCTTACTACCGTGCTGCTATCTACGGTCCATCATTCTCTGGTTATAACCCTTTCACATTCTGGCGCAAGAGCGTTGACCCAGCTCGTGCAGGTCTATACGAGTTGGCAATGTTCGGAGTAACCGGAAAGTATCCAGATGTAAACAATGCGGCGATCGCAGAGTTCTCAAATGGATTCGGTCTCTCAAAGATGGTTCAGCGTTATCTATTTGACAAAGTCAGCATGGATAAAGCAATTGATGAAGCACAAGCTTCATGTTCAGCCATCTATAAGAAGTACTAAGTACTAATACATCGAGGGTAAAGGGATGGGCGCCACTGTCAAAGGTGGCGCTCATCCTCCTCTTAGATTTGAAATGAATTAGTCGAATCCACGAGAGAAATAAAGAGGTGAAAATTGTCTGTACTCACCAGCGGTCAAAAGAAGAATCGCTCAAGAGTTAAATTCCAGGATTCACTTCTGGGATACGCGACAATTTTTCCTGCCACCTTCGTCTTAATTGGATTCTTTGGTTATCCACTCTTTTACGAAATTTATGCAAGCTTTACGAGTAAGACGGTAGGCGAAGCAGGTAAATGGGTTGGGCTCGATAATTACAGTTATTTGATCAGCGATCCAACCTTTAGAACTGCTGCGATAAATACCATCGTTTATGTGACCGCGGTCCAGAGCGGCAAATTCCTCTTAGGTTTAGCGGTAGCTCTACTCTTGCAGCAGCAATTAAGGGGACGCACTATCTGGAGAGCCCTCGTCCTAGTTCCCTATGCGCTTCCAGGTTTCGTCGCTTACGCCGTCTGGCGTTTGATTTATAACCCGGATGTGGGTGCTTTAAATATATTTCTCATGCAGATCGGCATTATTGACTCGCCAATCGCATTCCTCAGCAATTCTGATTGGGCAATGCCGTCTGTCATTCTTGCAACGATCTGGAAGGGTTTCCCTTTCTGGACAATCATGTTCTTAGCAGCGCTGCAATCTGTTCCAAAGGAACTTCACGAAGCAGCCGCCACAGATGGCTGTAATGCCGTCCAACGATTTAGAAATGTTTCCCTCCCAGGCATTCGTCCCGTAATTTTGATTGTCTTTATGATTTCAACTATTACAACGATCAACTCATTTGAAGCAATTTGGTTGACTACTGGTGGTGGTCCAGGAAGTGCTACAACAATTTTGCCAATCTTTGCCTACAAGAGCCTTACTGCATTCCAGATCGGTCAATCAGCTGCGGCTGCACTAGCGCTAGTACCAGTGCTTTTCATATTGGTATTTTTCATCATGAAGAGATTGAATAAGGACAAGTGATGCAGAAGAAATCTAAAAAAGCGAAGTTCGGACTCTACCTCGCCGTAGCCGTAGTTCTAATCTTTGTACTCTTCCCTGTCTACTACATGGTCAGTGTTTCATTCCGAACTCAGTCATCTATGTTCATGAATCCAAGTTTCTTACCAGTAGATTTAGTCCTTAAGAATTATCGCGCTGCTTTTGAAAGTGAGCAATTCAGAATTTCACTTCGAAATAGCCTTTCAATTGGACTTGTCACCACGACAGTCGGTCTTTTCTTTAGTATTTTTGCAGCTTATTCGCTCACCATTCTTCGATATCGAGGAAGAGATACTTTTGGCCGAGTGATTATCGTGGCGTTCTTAACACCGGGTGCATTGCTCTTTATTCCAATCGCAGTAATTGCGGCTCGACTAAACATCTCCGACACTCTGCAAGGCTTAATGCTTGTCTATCTCAGCTTTGTTGTTCCTCTGGGTACATATCTGCTCATTGGTTTCTTTAGGAATCTTGTGGGCGAGCTAGAAGAAGCGGCACGAATCGATGGAGCAACGCGTCTACAGGCGCTCTGGTACATCCTTCTCCCGCTTGTTGCTCCGGGCATTGCCTCGGTTGGAATCTTGACCTTTACCGCTTGCTGGAACGAATACCTCTATGCGCTGGTACTCAACCCAAGCCCTGGAGTTCGTACCTTGCCGGTTGCAATTACTTTCTTGCAGACAGCAGATGAGACACCAATTAGCTTGATCATGGCTTACTCAACGATTGCAGCGGTTCCGATTCTGGTTATTTTCTTTATCGGTCAACGTTTCATCGTGGAAGGCTTGCAAACCGGTGCCGTAAAAGGCTAACAATAGAAGAGAATGGGGAAAGAAAATGCGTCCAGGGTTCGGTCAATTTCAAGTAGCGTCTGAGGAATATCTTCTTTTCGCACAACAGTTTGGCGCGACAGATATTCTCTTTAATACACCCCTTATTCCCGGTGATGGTGGAAAATGGCAACTTCATGATTTAGTAAAACTTCGTCTTCGCGTTGAGCAATTTGGTATGAAGTTAACGGCACTAGAAAATGTGCCTACGAGCTTCTACGACCACATTATGTTAAATGGTCCACGTCGCGATGAGCAGATTGAAAATATGATCTTCACTGTGCGCAATATGGCGCGCGCGGGTATCCCAATCTTTGGATATAACTGGATGCCATCACACGTTTGGCGTACACCGCCTGCACAGATTCGTGGCGGCGCTTTAGCAACTGCCTACGATCACGCACTCGGTTCAAAATTCCCACTCACTCACGATCGCGAATATAGCGAAGAAGAGATGTGGCAGAACCTCGAATACTGGATCAAGATCATTACCCCAGTTGCAGAGGAAGAAGGAATTCGCCTAGGAATTCACCCTTGCGATCCTCCAGTCGATAAATTGGGCGGGATCCCTCAGTTACTCCGTAGCTTTGAGTCATACAAGCGTCTCATTGAGATTTACCCAAGCGATTCAAACGGTATTGAATTTTGCCAGGGAACATTCTCTGAGATGAAGGATGACATCTACGAGATGATCGACTACTTCGCTTCACGCAAAAAGATTCTCTACGTGCACTTCCGCAACGTATCTGGCAAAGTTCCTAACTTCTACGAAGAGTTTGTTAACACCGGATACGTCGATATGTACAAGGCGATGAAGATTTATCACAAGCACAACTTCGATGGATTCTTCATTGACGATCACGTTCCTCATACGCATGGAGATACTCCATGGGGTCATCGAGGCCGCGCCTTCGCAAATGGATATATCCAAGCAATGATTGAGGCGGTTCAGAAGGGCTCATGAAAGTTCTCATCACCGGTTCAGCCGGTCTTATCGGAAGAGAAGTTACTAAAGGGCTTGTAGAACAGGGGCATGAGGTTCTGGCTACGGATCGCGTAAAACACGATCTTTCGCCAGCCAAAAACTTCGTTGTAGGCGATCTTGAATCAGGTGACTTTGTTTCCTCACTTGATTTCGCATGTGATGCCGTTGTGCACCTTGGCTCAATCCCAAGCCCAGTGCACGATTCTGACGAGAAAGTCTTTGACAACAACGTGATGGGTACGTATCACGTATTTGCATCCGCTGTTGAAAAGAAAGTACCGCTAGTCATCTATGCATCAAGCCTTTCAATTTATGGAACAGCTTGGTCGGGGCCTTGGACATCGCCAGAATATGTTCCACTTGATGAGAAACACCCGCTTCACCATTTTGAAAGTTATGCGCTTTCAAAAGAAGTCAATGAACGATCAGCAGATATGTGGGCTAACCGTAGTGAAACTGCATTTGTTGGTTTTCGTTTTCCAAACTGCAATTCGATGTCAGCGATAAGTGAAATGGCTAAGAAAATGCGCGAGGGAGATGAAGAGATGCTCCGAGTCGGCGCAAAGATTCTTTGGGGATATCTAGATTTGCGTGATGCTGTGCAAGGGATTTTAACTGTACTTAAAGTTGGTGGAAAAGGTTCAACAACTTATAACTTTGCTGCTCATGACACCACGGCACCAAAACCAACTATGGATATGTTGGCGGAATACCATCCAACGACTGTAGTAAAAAGCCCGCACCCTGGTTATCAATCCATCATCGATTGCTCTCAATGGCGAGCTGTTTACGGGTATGAACCAAAGCATCTGCTTGACCGGAATGCATAAAGGTATTGACAATGCTTAAAGAGGTGCCGAACAATCAGCACATGAATATGAGCCTGCGCCAAGTGGCGCGGCGTGCTGGAGTCTCACTTGGCACCGTTTCAAATGTCATTAATCATCCTGAATTAGTCTCGCCCGCCAAACGCGAAGCCGTTTTAAAAGTTTTGAAAGAGTCAGACTTCATTCACGGAATGCCGAAATTCAAAAGTACATCGGTTGCTTTCAAAACCCTTGGAATCATGATTCCAACTCTGACAAATCCATTTTATGTTGATATGTCAAATGGCTTTCAGGCCGAGGCAGCGGCAACTGGGTACGGCGTTCTGATTTGCAGTATGGATGAAGATAAGGAGATGCAGGAGTTTTACGCATCGCTCTTACTCGAGCGCAATACGGCAGGTGTGCTTGTTTCCCCGATTGATCAACGAGATAAGTATTTAGATAAGTTGGCATCACGAGATATTCCGGTTGTTCTACATGGACCGAAGCAAACATCGAGAGATATGTGTTCAATTACTGGAAACCACTTTCATGGCGGCGAAATGGGAGTTCAGCATCTATATGACTTGGGCCATAGAAGTATTGCCTGGGTAACACTCACAGATCGCTTCCCTCAGATTGTTGAGCGCGAAGCTGGAGTGGTATCTGCAGCTGAACGACTCGGAATGCAACTGAAGATGATCTGTATTTCTAAGATTAACGCTGCTCAAGGCGAATCAGCAGTAGACAAAATTTTAGAGCTCGATACTCAACCAACAGCGGTATTTTGTGCCAACGACTACACGGCGATTGGTGTTATTTGCGGGCTGAGCGCACGAGGTATTAAAACTCCGGATGATATTTCAGTGCTTGGTTACGACGGAATTTCATCGCTTTCATCGTCGATACTTCCGCTCTCAACAATTTCTCAACCTGTTGAACAACTCGGACGACAAGCGGCCAAGTTCCTCATCGAAGAGATCACCTCATCTGATAATCACACACATAAAAATGTAGCTTTTGAACCAGAATTGATTGCCCGCGCGACAACGGCGCGACCACGATTGCGCCTCGTATGACCACAGATACACGTCTACCAATTACTTCAGTCAGTGAAATCGCACCCCAGCGCATAGTTCCGGTCTTAACAATAAAGAGCCTTGATCACGTCGATGCGATTGCATCTGCCGTGATCAAATTAGGAATCAAAAACATTGAAGTCACCCTGCGTACAGATGTCAGCCTTGAGGCGCTGAAGAAATTTGCTGGATACTCCGAGCTCGTTGTTGGCGTTGGTTCTGTGAAAAATAGAGATGATCTCTCTCGCGCAGTAGATGCTGGCGCGGTATTTGCTGTATCACCTGGCTACATGCAAAAAATCGGAGAACTTGCCCGAGAACTTAACGTTTTCTATCTACCTGGCGTTGCAACTCCTACCGAAATTATGTGCGCTTACTCAGATGGATTTGAAGTGCTTAAGTTTTTCCCAGCCGAGCAACTAGGTGGAATTTCCACTTTGAGCGCACTCGCACCAGTCTTTCCTAAAGTGAGATTCATTCCAACTGGGGGAATTAACGGTAAGAACGTTAACGAATATTTAGCAAAACCATTTATCGCCGCAGTTGGTGGAAGCTGGATGTTTAGTGGAGATCTTGATTTAAACAATGCAGCCGCTGTTGAAAACGCCGTCCATGCAGCGGTAAAGCAAGTCTCGTCAGTGGGGGAGAAATCGTGAAGATACGCCCTAAGAACGAAGTTCAATTTGATGCAGTCTCACTCGGCGAAGTGATGTTACGTCTTGATCCGGGCGATTTAAGAATACGGACTACTCGTAATTTCACAGTCTGGGAAGGTGGCGGTGAATACAACGTTGCCCGTGGTCTTGCAAAGTGTTTTGGGCTTAAGACTTCAATCATTACTGGACTTGCGGAGAATGAAGTTGGAAAACTAATTAACGATCTCATTTTGATGGGCGGAGTAGATACCTCGCTGATCAAGTGGATTAAAGGCGACAGCATCGGTCGCTCAGTTCGTAATGGATTGAATTTCACTGAGCGTGGATTTGGCGTCCGTGGCGCCCTTGGCGTATCAGATCGAGGAAATACCGCCTCATCTCAATTGAAAACAAGTGATTTTGATTGGGACCATATTTTTGGCACACAAGGTGCACGTTGGCTACATACCGGAGGAATTTTTGCCGGACTCTCCACGACAACTCCGGATGTTATGGAATCTGCGATGTCCTCAGCTCGCAAGCATGGCACTCTCGTTTCGTATGACCTTAACTTTCGCCCCAGCTTGTGGGATGGCCTTGGCGGTAAAGAAACAGCGCAGAGGGTAAATAAGAAACTTGCATCCCTTGTCGATGTAATGATCGGTAACGAGGAAGACTTCACCGAGTCACTTGGCTTTGAGGTAAAGGGGCTAGATAGTAATTATTCGAACCTATCTACCGCACCGTTTAAAGAGATGGTGGAAAAAGTCGCCGCTGCTTATCCAAATCTTCAGGTCATCGCAACAACACTTCGTAAAGTTAACTCAGCCTCCGATAATGATTGGGGCGCAATTGCCTGGTCACGCGAAGAAGGGTTCTTTGAAGTTCCTGCATTTGAGAACTTAGAGATCTTTGATCGCGTAGGCGGCGGCGATAGTTTTGCTTCAGGGCTCATTTACGGATTACTTGAAGGTCATGATCTACTCAAAAGTTTAAAGCTAGGGCAGGCACACGGTGCACTTGCTATGACAACACCCGGCGATACATCAATGGCTTCAAAGAGTGAAGTTGAAAAGCTCGCCTCCGGTGGTTCTGCACGAGTAGTTCGATAAATTTTCTTACCGAATTACAAAAATGAAGATTGTAGTTATGGGTGTGACTGGCTGTGGCAAGACCACTGTTGGTGCCGCACTTGCAGAGAAACTAGGTATTACATTTATCGATAGCGATAATCTGCATTCAGAGTCAAATAAGAAGAAAATGAGCTCTGGAACGCCCCTTAATGATTCTGACCGCCAGCCCTGGCTGCAAGCAGTAAGCGATACCTTGCAAAGTCATGAAAAGATCGTTGTGGCATGTTCTGCGCTAAAGAAAAGCTATCGAGAGAAGATTCTTGCTGGTGCGCCAACAACACAATTCATCCATCTAGTTGGCTCTAAAGAGTTGATTTCAGCGCGCTTAAGCGAACGTTCACACGAGTTCATGCCTATTGAATTACTCGATTCTCAATTTCAAACTCTTGAACCGTTAGAGCAAAGTGAGCATGGGAAAGTCGTTGAAATTTCTCAGCCCATCAAAGAAATCGTGGCCGAAATTACTGCTTGGCTTTAAAGAGCAGTCTTTGCCAATTCAGCTAGCGGTGGGCGACAAATAATCACATTTGCACCACTAATTGTGAATGTGCCCGCTGCATGAGGAATTACTAGCGCATCACCTTTGGTTATCTGCATGCTTGGAGCGTTAGCAAAGGTGATCTCACCTGTGCCATCTAGTACCAATCCGATTGCAAAACCACTTTCAAAATCACCAACACCGGGAGCCAAGTGAGCTCTGAAATAACCGTCTGCTTTTATTGGCAAGACAGAACGCAGCGCTCCACCAGAAAATATGTTGCGCATTACAAGTGAATCAAATTCTGCATCGCTTAACGGATCCAACATGAGCGCGTCCGTCACAGTTTCAAAGCCCAGGCCTAAGTGGCCATCTTTATTTCCGTCTACGGCAAAGCCTTCCCACTCAAGGAGTGCGGATAAATCTGTTGGCTCTTGTAGCTCAAGAACAAAGATTCCAGAATCGATTGCGTGCGCGACTCCTGCAGGTACAAGAATGGCATCGCCAACTGAAACTTCAGAACGACGGAGTGAAGCCAAAAGTGCCTGCGAATCCTGATTACTCACTAACTTAAGGAGAACTTCTTTATTCTGCTTCTCTTTAAATCCAAGACCAACTCCGGAACCTGCAGGTACTTCCAGAATAATCCATGCCTCTGTCTTACCGTGATCAAGACCTAGATGCTGCTTAGCAAATGCTTTATTTGGATGGAAGTGAACTGGCAATCGTTGATCCGGATCAAGTAACTTAACGAGGACTTCAATACTCAAACCAAAGTGTGAGAAATGCTCGTCACCTAACCAAGCGATTGGATCGGAGGTGATTGCATCTTTAAGAAATGTGCCATCAGGAAGTTTTGATAAGCCTTGTTCGGCCTCACCAAATCGCGTTGTGACAGAGCCGATCCATTCCTCTGGTCGCATTGGTCCACCAGGTCCGTGACGCAATGCGCCGATTCGATCTCCACCTCGGTAGAAGTGATCAAATTGATTGGACGGTAACTTTGCAGGAACTACCTTGTTCTCGGACATAGAGATAAGAATATCGCTCCATCCAATAGACTCAGCCCTATGGCTCATTACAAGGTAGCAATCGTCGGTGCAGGTCCTGCCGGCTACTTTGCTGCCCAAGCGTTGCAGAATCTGCAGAACGAAGAGCTGACATTTTCAATTGATCTGATCGAGCGCCTGCCAACGCCATGGGGTTTAGTCCGTAGCGGTGTTGCTCCAGATCATCCAAAGATTAAGACTGTTGCAAAAGTCTTTGAGAAGGTAGCAACTGCTGGCAATGTGCGCCTCTTCGCCAACGTCGAATTAGGTAAAGATCTTTCGATTGAAGATTTAAAGAGCGCTTATGACGCTGTAATCATTGCTACAGGCTCATCCCTGGGTAAGAAGCTGGGGATTCCTGGCGAAGATCTCCCTGGATCAATGTCTGCAGCCACATTTGTGCCTTGGTATAACGCGCATCCTGATTTTAAAGATGAGAACGTGGATCTGAGTACATCAACTGCAGTAGTAATAGGTGCAGGAAATGTGGCGATGGATGTGGCCCGTATGTTGGCGCTAGAGCCAGGTGAGCTTGATCCAACAGATACGGCTGATCATGCAATCGCTGCCTTTAAGTCGAGTGCGGTGCGCACAGTGGTAATCAGCGCTCGCCGTGGACCAGAGCATGCAGCTTTTACATCACCTGAACTTCGCGAACTTCCAAAGCTTGAACACACCAATGTCATCATTGAAAAACGCGACATCGCTGAAGCCATTGAGCGCGTAGGTGAAGACATTGAAAAAGATGTGAAGAGCAACCTTGATGCCATGGCTTTGATTGCAGATCAAGTACCGGCAGGTCACGAGCGAACAATGAAGTTTCAATTCCTTGCGACTCCGAAAGAGATTCGTGGCGAAGGAAAAGTTCAGGAAGTCGTCTTTACCGAGACTGGTACTGACGAAGAGTTTTCAATTCAATGCGGAATAGTGATTACGGCAATTGGATATGAGGCTGCGCCAATCGCAGGAATTCCATATGAGCGCGGAAAAGTTGTAAATAGCGATGGCCGAGTTGCAGATAATGTTTATGTTGTTGGCTGGGCAAAGCGCGGACCATCAGGTGTAATTGGTACAAATAAGTCTGATTCAACAGATGTAATGAAGCTGTTAGTAGAAGATTTAACAACCCCTAAAGGTGCTGGCGATATCACTGAATTGCTTGGCAATGCAGTCGTTGTAACGCAGTCACATTGGGAAGCGATAAACGCTGCGGAGATTGCAGCTGGTGAGCCACGAAATAAACCGCGAGTCAAAAGCGTGGTTAAAGATGAGCTGTTGAGGCTGGCAGGCTTCTAGTTCACCAAAGGTTCACGAACTATCAATCATCTAGATAGTCAAAATCTATTTTTTGGCGGAGACCGCGCCCCTATTCTTCGCGAATGAACAAGACATATCTCTCGATAAAATCAGTTAAACGCATTGCTATCTCCATTCTGGCTGCAGGTTTGATGCTGCCAGCAGCGGTTCCTACAGCGAACTCCGCTACTTATTCGGCACCAAGTGCCCCACTAAAAGTTACCTCTTATATTGGAACAAAGGGCGTTGTCGTGCGTTGGACGCCTGCGACAGATGTTCTCCCTGCAGTTACCGGATATGTTGTTTCAGCTGGACCGGGATCATGTCCAATATTTGTACCAGCTAAGGCAAACACAGTTGTGACAATGCCAGTTGTTGAAGGTCAGCCAGCCGGAACTCCTGTTGTTCAGGCAGTAAATGCATATGGATTTTCAAAGCCAACTGCAAGCGCACAGAGCTATACAAAGGCTCAGCTTGCAACAGTTGGATTTGCTAGCAACAAAGCAGTACAAGTTTTGCAGCTCAGCGATTTACACGGAGCGATCGAAGTAGGCACATCATTTGGTGCCGCTCTTCTTGCAAGCAACTGGGCAGCAGATCGTGCAGCAAATGTTGCAACAGTGGCACTTTCATCTGGAGATAACATCGGTGCAGCGCCACCAATTTCAACAGAATTTGAAGAGCTTCCAACTATCGAGTCACTAAACCTTGCAAAGCTCGACGTTTCAGTCTTCGGAAATCACGAGCATGATCGTAACCTCGATCACCTCAATAAGGTCATCGGAAAGTCTGATTTTCAATGGGTTGTTTCAAATTACAACCCTGATTCACTTGCAGTGCTTAAGTCAGGTGCAAAGCAAGCCAAGAACTACACAATCATTGATCGCGGTGGAGTAAAGATTGGCATTGTTGGCTCAAATACTCCTGAAACTATCGAGCAAGTGTTCCCAGGAAACCTTGACTACAAGGATGCATCAGGGGCAAAGAAGACGATTGATATCAGCGCAAGCGTCGCCGGCATTAACAGCG
>Ga0247843_1001464_pt1 | contig 47937 bp, 35 predicted proteins | sample LaCruzMarch2017__FD_192420 | JGI IMG/M metagenome (GOLD analysis project Ga0247843, IMG submission 192420) | Freshwater microbial communities from meromictic Lake La Cruz, Castile-La Mancha, Spain - LaCruzMarch2017_8m | ecosystem: Environmental > Aquatic > Freshwater > Lake | place: Spain...
GATCAGGTAGAGCTCTCGCGGGAGCCTCGCGCCAGCGCACCTACACTTTTGGCCAATGCGTAGCCATTCATGGAGAGGGGCGCGCGGCAGCGGGGGTGAGGTCTGCGCGAGCTTCGACGCATGGCCCGACATCGCGACGAAGGGGACGACGAGCCCGAGCGTTCGGCGGTCCATGACGAGCGCGTGCTTCGCACATCCGCCCTCCCGAAGCCAACACCACCTCCGGAGGTCGAAACCGGGCTGAGCGACGCGCAAAAGGCGAAGCAGGTCGAGGCGCTCGACGCCATCGCAGCGTGGGTCGCGGAGATGCGACGGAGCTTCGACGCATGGCCCGGTGGAGAAGTGAAGCGGTGTGGATGCCCATGGGAGGGCGTACCTGCCACCGAGGTGCGTACCCGGCCGGTTACCGGAAATCGCCGTGCTGCTCCGCGCCCGTTGGAGTCATCGAAGGGCAGGAGCCACCCATGCCGAAGCTTCCCGACTGGATTCAAGCAGCGCGCGAGCACTGGACCTGGCGCGGTCAGGCGCGCCCGCCCTTCGCACAGGCGCCGTCGCCGGGAGAGGCGTCGGTGTGGGACTTTCCCCGGCCGCCGGCGCTCGCGCCCGACCCGCGCGAGGTGGTGGTGCGCTGGGGCGACCTCGAGGTGGCCCGCACCCGCCGGGCCGTGCGCGTGCTGGAGACGGGCCACCCCCCGACCTTCTACCTGCCGTGGGACGACGTCGCGCGGCACCTCCTGGAGAAGGCGCCCGGCCGCTCGTTCTGCGAGTGGAAGGGCCCGGCGCAGTACTGGTCGCTGGTCGCCGGCGATCGCCGCCTGCCCGGTGTGGGGTGGAGCTATCCGCAGCCGCTGGCCGGCGCCGAGGCACTGGCGGCGTGCGTGGCGTTCTATCCCGCGGCGCTGGAGTGCACGGTGGACGGCGCGCCGGTCAGCGCACAGCCCGGCGGGTTCTACGGCGGCTGGATCACCCCCGAGCTGGTCGGCCCCTTCAAGGGCGAGCCTGGCAGCGAAGGGTGGTGAGCGGCGACGCGCTGCCGGCGATGCGCAGGCGCCGCGACGACCAGCCCGACACGTCGCTCGCCACCGATGAGCCTGAGGCCGTCGCCGGGTCGCGCAGGTCGCCCCGCGTGTGCGTCCCCCGGCCCTCGCGCGCCAGGCGATCGAGCGCTCGCTCAGCGGCGAGGCGGCGCGCCCGCGGCGCCGGTCACGGTGATCATCGGGGTCTTCGCCGCGAAGGCGGGGCGCGCGACCTCGTCGAGCATCCACGCGGCGACGTCGGCGCGGGGGATGGCGCCGCGGCCGACGATGGCGCGCGCGACCACGGCGCGGCCGGTCGCGGGCTCATCGGTGAGGCCCGTTGGTCGGCAGATGCACACGTCGAGGGCGCTCGCGAGGAGGGCGCGCTCCATGCGGTCGAGCGCGGGGTACACCGACCGCAGCGCGCTCACGGCGATGAACGCGCGAAACGCCGCCGGCACCGCGTCATGGCTGTCGCCCACGCCGCCGGCGCTGATGGCCACGAGCCGCCGGATGCCCTCGGCGCCCATCGCTTCGAGCAGCGCGGCCGTGCTGCGGTCGAGAAAATCCGGGTCGACCGGCCGCTGCCACGGCGCGATGCCGGGCAGACGCAGGCCGAGCGCGGAGAGCACCGCGTCCTGTCCGCGGACGGCGTCGCGCAGAAACGCCACGGAGGTGAGGTCGCCGCGCAGCGTGCGGGCGCCCGTCGGCGCGTCGAGCGAGGAGGACGCGCGCGCGACGGCGGTGACCTCGTGGCGCCGCCCGACGGCCTGCTCGACGAGGTGACGGCCGCAGCCGCCCGAGGCGCCCAGAATGACCAGCTTCATGCGCCCTGAGATGCCACGGCGGCGCAGGTCGCCGCAACCGCGAGGGCCTCGCGCCGGCCCGCGGACCAACGCCGCGTCGACGCGGGCCGGGACGGTGAGGCACGTCGCGTGGTCGACCACGTCGAGCGTCGCGCCGGCGTCGCGCAACCCGCCGCGGAGGGCGCTCGCGTCGTCGGGCGTCGGGCGCGCGGCGCGAACCTGCGATGCGAGCGACACCGCCCGACGGGACGCTCGCGGCCGACTCGCAGCACACCCTCGCGCCGTCGTACGGTAGGCTGCTGCCGCCATGTGGGAATCCGCGTCCGATCTGTTCTTCACCGCGATGCTCTCCTGCCTGCGGCGCCGCCGCGCCTCCGCCGACGCGGGGGTGCGGTCGTGATCGTCGCGGGCACCAGCGCGCTCGTCACCGGCGCGAGCCGCGGGCTCGGCGCGGCCATGGCCGTCGCGCTCGCCCGCGCCGGCGCGCGGCGGGTGTTCATCAACCACCTCGGTGACGCCGACGCCGCCGAGCAGAGCGCCGAGCGGGTGCGCGCTTGCGGCGCCGAGGCCGTCGTCGTGGAGGCCGACGTCGCCGACCCCCGCGCGGTCGACGCGATGGCGCGCGCGGTGACCGCGCACCTCGGCGGGGCGGCGCTCGACGCGCTGGTCAACAACGCCGGCATCATCACGAAGCCCGGCAGCTGGGACGAGCAGAGCGACGCCGACCTGGCGCGCACCCTCGGCGTCGACCTCGCGGGCGTGATGCACTGCACCCGCGCCTTCGCGCCCGCGATGCGGGAGGCGGGGCGCGGCTGCGTCGTCAACATCGCGTCGGACAACGGCATCGCCGGCACGGCGGCGATCGCGTCGTACTCGGCCGCGAAGGCCGGGGTCATCCAGTACACGCGCAACATGGCCGTCGCGCTTGCGCCGCGGGTGCGCGTCAACGCGATCGCCCCGGGGGTGTGCGACACCGACATGACGCGCGCGGCGGGCGACGAGGTGCTCGGCTACCTGCTGGCGAAGACCCCGCTCAAGCGCATCGGTCGCCCCGAGGAGATCGCCGACGCCCTGCTCTTCCTGATCGGCAACGAGTTCACCACCGGCACGATCCTGGTCGTGGACGGGGGCATCACGCTCCCATAGCGGGCGGTCTTCGTCGCCGCGGGCCGCGGGCCTCGTCGCGTGGCCTGCGGGGGCGAGCGGCCTCCCCCGCGCCAGGAGTGCGAGCACGGGCGCGAGGCCGGCGACGATGAGGTTGCGGGTTCGGGGGATGTAGGCGAACCCACGGGGCGCCGTCGTCGGCACGGCTTCGCTCGGGTTTACAGAGAACCCATTGCCCGTAGTACCCGCTCCCGCGAGCGCGGACAGGCGCTCGCTACGAGCGGACCCGGTCGATCGCCTGGTAGAGGTCGTCGACGAGCAGGTCACCCCCCAGGTCGGGGAGACGCACCGCGCCGCCGGCCTCGGCGTTGGAGAGCGTCCAGGTGTTGTCGTCGTTGCGGCGGTAGTGCTCGACGCGGGCCTCGTCCTGGTTGACCAGAAGGTAGTGCTGGAGCGACGGGAGACGCTGGTAGTCCTTGAACTTCTTGCCGCGGTCGAAGAGCTCGGTGGAGTCGGAGAGCACCTCGACGAGGAGCGTCGGGTTGGTGAGGGCGTTGGGGTCTTCCGGCGCCGTCTCCATCGGGCCGCACACGACCGAGATGTCGGGGTAGTAGCTGTTGCCCGAAGCCGGGACGTGGATCTTCAGATCGCTGCTGAAGACCGAGCCCGTCCCGCGGCCCGGTCGCACGAGGGTCAGCAGGGCGCCGGACACGGAGACGCTCAACTGCGCATGGGCGGGCGTCCCGCCGGCCATCGCGTAGGCGACCCCGTCGACGAACTGCATCTTGTCGGCGCTCGCGCGCTCCAGGGCGAGGTAGTCGTCGTAGGTGAGCGGGAATTTCTCGGCGGCGCTCATGGGGCTCACCGTATCACCGCCGTCGTCGGGAGGTGATGGCCGCAGCCGACTCACTCCCTGAAGCGGGCCACGAGGGCCTTCGCGCGCTCGACGAAGGCGGCGCTGGTGGTGGCGCTCGAACTCGCCCCAGGTGGTGAAGGTCTTCGGGTCGACCATGCGGTCGACGAAGAGCAGCCCGTCGAGGTGGTCGACCTCGTGCCGAAAGGTGCCCGCGGGGGGATGAGGTGATTCACTCGGGCTGGTCCCTGGCACGAAATTGCCAGGGTTTACAGAGAACCCATTGCCCGTAGTACCCGCTCCCGCGAGCGTTGGCAGGCGCTCCCGGGACGCTGCCTTGGCTTCGGTCGCAACCGCACCCGCGCGCTCGAGCTGACGACGAGCCGCGGCGTGGACGGCGCCGTCGAGCGACCACACGAGCGCGAACTCGACCTGCGCGCGAAGGTCGCTCAGCTGGAGACCGAGCCGCCCGGCGCGAAGAACCTCGCCGCGGTCGTGAAGGCTGTCGGCTAGATCAAGACGGCGCAAGCCGATCAGGCCGCGCTGGTGGCCAACGCGACGCTCAAGCATGCGCGCGTCGTGGGCGGCGCAGAGGGGCTCGCCAGGCAGCGGCACCTGCTGACGCACAACGCCCTCTCCCTCGCGCTCTACGGCAGCGACGACGAGGCCGTGCGGGCGATGGACCCGAACACCGTCTTCGCGCTGCTGCTCGACCGCTCGGCGAACACCTGCATCGAGGACGGGAAGCTCACCCTGTGGGTCGAGGCACTCGACGTCGCGGCGGATCGGCGCCGACAGGAGGCGCTCGTCCGGGTCTTCAACCAGTTGGCATTGCGATGTCGCGGGTGCGTCGTGACGATCCGACTGCGCCAGAACCACGAGAAAAAGGGACACTGACGGTTTTCTGGGCGAATGCCGGATCCCTGCTTATCCCTTGAGTGACACTCCACCATCAGCCGAGCGGCAGGAACTCGTCCTGCAGATCCCAGGCGAGCTTGACGAGCGGCCCACCGGTGAACCCCCCGTTTCCGAAGTAGAGGTCCCACACCTCGTCCCCGTCGAAGGTGCGCAGCATCTCGTCTGCGGCGACTGTACGGTCCCCCTCGGCCGTGGCGTCGGCGGCCCTGGCTGCGCGCAGCCGCACCTCGATCTCGGCGGCGCGCGCGGCGAGGATCTCCCGCGACGCTACCCGCGTCCCCTCGCGATACGTCTCGACGCGCGCGCGCTCGGGCCGGAGCCAGAAGACGAGCATGCTGCTCGCTCCCACCCCTTCCCGCTCCCAGGTGAAGCCGAGCTCCATCCCCACGGTGACCCTCTCGCGCGAGTGGTCGCGTCCCGCGCGGCTGGGCCGGACGACGACGTTTCGAGGCGACGGGGTGGGGCGGAACCTACGCTGCGGCGCGGCGGGCGCGGCTGGGGCCGCCCGGCGCACGAGCCCGCCGAGGCTCCGCGCAAGGCTCAACGCGGTCGCTGCACGCTCGGCGAGGAGGCCCCGGGAACCCGCGAGCGCAACAAGCTGAGGCTCGGCGACGGCGAGGTCCGTGCGGGCGAGTGCGCTCCCCGCGTGCGCCAGGGTGGAGAGCACATCGAGGGCTGCGGCCTGCACGCTCGCATCGCGCTCGTCGAGGCACCGCGCGAGGGCTGGCACCAGCGGCGCCATTGCGAGGGTCGAGCGAGCGGCCCGGTAGGCGAGCTCCTCGAGCGCGGCCACCCGGAGGTCGAACCGCGGGTGCTCGACGAGCGCGGCGACGGGCCCCCAGCTTCCTTCGGCCACGGCGCCCGCCACGACAGCGCGGACGAGGTCGGCCTCGACCACGCGCTCGCGCCAGCTCGCCGAATCCCCGCTCTCCCGAAGCGCGGCGAGCAGCGCGTCGGCCCGCGCGCGCTGCGCCTCCTCCGTCGCGAGGGCCCGCGCCAGGCCAATCGCCTGCGCGTGCTCCCGCGCGACTTCGGGCTCTGGCTGCATGGTCTCGAGCGCCGCGAGGACCACGGCCGCAGCCGCCGCATGGCTCGCATCCGGCGTCCAGCCCACGCGCGGCCCGCGAAGCACCGCGGCGATGGCCGCGGTCGCGCGGCGGCGGACCGCGCGATGATGATCCCGCAGCGCCACGCAGAGCGTCGGAAGGGCCACGAAGGCGTCCATCCACTCGGCGCCGCGCACGAGGTAGCCCACCGCGCGCTCGCGGACGTCGAGCCGGGGGTGCTTGATCAGGAGGGCCTCGAGCCGTGCCGCGTCCCGCCGACGCGCCGCGTGCGCCGCGAGCGCGGTCGCCGCGAGCTGGCGCCCATGTTTCATCGATGTATCGAGCAGGGGCTCGAGGAGCCCGACCGCGCTCCCCGGCAGCCCTGCCCCGTTCTCACAGAGTTCCACGAGCGCCTCGCCCGCCTCCTTGCGGAGCTCTTGCGACGCGGTGGAAACCACCGCGCCCGCGAGCGCATCCGCCGCGCCGGAGATGTCCCCCCGGCGGTACTGCGCGAGCTGCCGCAGCACGCCGGCGGCGAGACCGGCGTTGTAGGCATCCGCGTCGCCCATGGCCGACACCATCGCCCCGACGAGCGAGGCGTCTGCCTCCGGATGTCCGGCCCGAACGGCGGCTCCGATCGCGAAGAGGGCCGATCGCCGGGCCTCGACCCGTTCATCGACCAGGGGTGCGAGCAACGCGGACCATGCCGGGGTAGTGGCCATGTGCGCGCCTCTAGCAGAGGATCTCCCAGGCGCCGTCTTCACTCGAGTATGTTCGGACTCGCTCGCGGCTGCGCCAGATCATCCCAATGCCTATCTGTGAATCGCACCCGGTTATCTGGACAAGAAGTTTCGCTATGCCGCCAATCGTTCCTGGGTGAGTGCCCTCCTCTCGATGGGGCTCCGGTAGCCGTTCTTCTCCAGCAGGCAGCTGGCGTTGTAGCGGTCCATGAACCCGCCCACCGCGGCCCGCAGCTCTGCCGCGTCGCGGAACACCCGCCCGCGGATCACCTGCGCCTTGATCGTGCGGTTGAACCGCTCGGCCACCCCGTAGGTCTCCGGCTCCGCCACGTACCCGAAGCTCGGCGTGAGCGACCAGAACCTCAGCTCGTTCAGAAAGTGCTCCGAGGTGTACTGCGTCCCGTGGTCCATCCGCAGCGACAGGCCCTGCGCGGCCCCGCGACCGCCGCGAAGCGGTCGCCCTTCGGGGTGACGTGCCGGCCCATCACCTCGCCGTTTCAGTGCTCCACGGCGGTGAAGATCCACCCCCGAGCCCTCCTCGGCCGTCTCCACCCGCATCCCGTCGGTGCCCCACATCACGTCCGGCGCGTCCGTCACGATCCGCCCGTCGTGCGCTCGCACCGCGCCCCGCCGCGCCCGGTGGGGCGAGAGCAGCTGCGCCCCGCGCATCGCCCGGGCGACAACGACATGTGCACCCCGGCGCGCCGCCGTCGGCCACGCAGTCGAACCTGCGCCCGCTCGCGTCGCCCGCCACGGCGTCGAGCGCCAGCGTCCCGGGCGACGGCGCCCGCTCGCGCACGCGGGTCGCCAGGTCGTCGCCGTCGACGAGCACGACATCGGCCGCGGGCGGCGCCGGTCGGTACACGCCGGCGGCGCCTGGTCGACCACCGCGACGGTCTGCAACGGGTCCGCGTGCGGGGTCGTGTAGAGCACCCGGCGGAGCGCGCGATTCATGCGACCATGAGGGCCGCGCGCCGCACACGCGTCAACCGTCGACGACCCCTGGCAGCGCCAGCTGCGCCGCCGACTCGTGACGGGCCTCGCGCATCCGCGGGACGGGCCGCACCGGCCGCGCGCGCGAGCCATGGCGCTCGTACACCGCCCGCGCGATCGCCGGGAAATCCGGGTGCCCGTACACCGCCGCGAGGCGCGCCCGCGCGGCCCGCATCGCCGCGGTCACGTCGCACCCCGGCGGCGGGTACCCGCGCACGCCCCCCCCCACCCACGGCGCGTGCACCGCGTCTCCCACGCAGCCCGCCAGCGCGGGCACCCACCGCCGGATGAAGTCCCCCGCCGGATCCTGATCGCGCGACTGCTTGAGCGGGTTGTACATCCGCGGCACGTTGATGCCCGTGTGCCCCGACTGCATGTGCTCCTGGGGCCAGTGGATCCCCGGCTCGTCGTCGACGAAGAGACGTGCCAGCACCTCGCCCGAGGCCCGCCAGGGGCCGTGGGCACCCGCGCGGCTTCGAAGCGCGCATGGGGCGAGCGATGCTCGATCGCGGGCTCGCGCTCGAGCTTCTGCGTGAAGTGATCGCGCCAGTGGATCCTCGCCGCCAGCGCGTCGATCGCCGTGAGCGGCACCGGTCGTGCGTCGGTTGGGGTGGCCTCGAGCGATCGTCGCGCGGCGGCGATGCGACGGAGCACCTCGCGGGCCGACACCGTTCCCATCGCGAGGTGCGGCGAGAGCCGCGAGCACACCGCGGCGCTCGAACCTGGCGACGACATCCCCCGGCGGTAGTCTCGACCCCGTCCGGCGAGGAAGCCGCCACCGCCTCGCCGACACACACGGTGAGCGCCACGCCGCGGGCGCGGAGGGCCCCGTCGAGGTCGGCCAGCGCCGCCCGCACGAAGCGCCACTGCCGCTCGCTCGTGTCGAGGAGTCGCCAGTACTCGGGCTCGACCACGTAGAGCGCGACCACCGGGCCCGCGGCCGCCGCCTCGGTCAGCGGCGCATGGTCGTGCACGCGGAGGTCGCGCTTGAAGCACACCACCTCGACGGGCCGCTCGCCGGTCACGTCCCTTCGATGGCGCGACCGCGGCGGAGGTGTCGATGCCCGCCGCGGCGAGGTCGCTAAACAACTGTGAGGCCGTGTCGCTCACCGCCACCTGGTAGGGGCCCATCGAGATGGAGACGTCGACGCTCCAGAGGAAATCGACCTTCGGCGCGGCGGGGGCCCTGCTCTGCTGGCAGTGAAACCCGAGGCCCTTGTCCGACTCGGCGAGGGCCGTGGTGTTGCGCAGGCCGGTGGCGCGCGCGCCGCGTGCGCCGCCGCTACCCATCGGCTCCACGGCGGATCTCGGGTCACCCATCCGGAGCCCTCACGAGGTCGCGCCGACAGGTCGCGGTCGCTGGTGGCGCGGCGGACTGTTCCGCGGCGGGTGCAGCCGTGGATCGATGGCCAACCCTCTTCCCACATCGACGACGGACGGCCGCGCGGAGGCTCCGCGGCTTCGGTCAACCGCGCCTTGGCGACGCGCCTGACGCCTCGTCGTCGGCGGTCACCCGCTCGCGGTGGCGCAGCTGGCGCTGCCAGGGGTCGTCGACGGTTGACGCGTGCGCGGCGCGCGGCTCTCATCGGCGCATGAATCACGCGCTCCGACAGGTGCTCTACACGACCCCGCACGCGGACCCGTTGCAGACCGTCGAGGTGGTCGACCAGACGCCGCCGGCGTGCCCCGACGACGGCGCGGTGGTGGCGGTGAAGGCGCGGCCGATCAACCCGGCGGACCTGCTGATGCTCGAAGGGCGACACGTGTACCGACCGGCGCTGCCCGCGCAGGTCGGCATCGAGGGCGCGGGCGTCGTCGTCGAGGTCGGCGCGCGCTCGCGGCTCGCGGTCGGCGCGCTCGTGGCGATTCCGAGCGGGGGCACCTGGAGAGATCGCATGGCGCTGCGCGACGACGACGTGCTGGCGCTGCCCGCGCACGTCGACGTCGGGCAGGCGTCGATGCTCTGCGTCAACCCCTTCACCGCGCTGGGGATGCTCGAAGGCGTCGCCCCGGGCTCGACGGTGCTCGTCAACGCCGCGACGTCGGCCATCGCAGGGCTGGTGCTCGCGGTCGCGCGCCGCCGCGGGGTGCACACGGTCGCGGTGGTGCGAACGCTCCGCGCGACGCCGCCCGCGGCCGATGTGGTGCTCGTCGACGGCGACGACCTGGCGGCGCGCGTGCGCGAGCGGGCGCCGTCGCCCGTGACGCTGGCGCTCGACGCCGTGGCGGGCGACGCGAGCGGGCGCATGTTCGACTGCGTGGCCGACGGCGGCGCGCTGGTGGTGTACGGGCTGCTCGCGTCCGATCGCGTCGAGCTGCCCGCCGCGGGGGTGGTGTTTCGTGACGTCGCGGTGCGCGGGTTCTCGCGGCTGCGAGGGTTTCGCGCGATGACGCCGGCGCGGCGCGCGGCGATCACCGCGGAGCTGGTGCAGATGCTCGCCGACGGCACGCTGGTGACGCCCGTCGAAGGGACCTACGCGCTCGACGACGTGCGCGCTGCCCTCGCGCATCACCAGCGGGCGGGACGGGCTGGCAAGGTGCTCCTGGTGTCGTGACGGTGGGCGTCAGCGCTGGCGCTGCATGGCGAGGGGCGAGAGGGCCGTCGGGCGGCGCGCCGGGGTGCACATGTCGTTGTCGCTCGGGCGCTGCCCGAAGCGGAGGCTGTCGCCGTCGAGGGAGACGAGGTCGTAGTCTTGCCCGCAGGCGCTCACGGGGCGTTGGCCGATACCCGCGCACCCCTCGGCGCTGATGTCGACGTCGGCGTCGGCGGCGAAGGCGCGGCCGCACCCCTGCGCGCTCGAGAGAAAGCCCGCCGCCGCGGCGCCGTGCGCGCGCAGGGTCTTGCGCGTAAATCGGAAGCTGGCCTCCGACGCGCCGGCGACGGACGACGGGGCGGTGAGCTCGTAGGGGCCCTCGATGTGCGCGGTGACGAAGGGCGTCGCGCAGGCCGCGTCGGCGTAGGTGACGTAGTCGAGGGACCAGTCGGCGCGGGTCATCGCGAAGCGAAGCTGAATGTGCTGGCCGCTGCCGTTGGGGATGCACGCGCTCGCCCAGCGTCCGGCGAGGTCGACGCTGGGGGCGGCGGGGTCCGTCGACTGCGGGGCGCTGCAGGCGGTCACGAGGGCGGTCAGGGCGGCGAGGGTGAGGGTGCGGACGGTCATGGAGGTGCTCCTTCGGTGGTGTGCGATTCGTCGTGTGCGCCGCGGATTCGCGGGGTCGGGCGAGGAGGATCATGCGCAGCCTCGGCGTGGCGCACCATGCATGAATGTGCATCTCCGTTATGCAGTTTTGTGCGACCGTGCGAGCGCACGCGATGCTCGACTGGAACGACCTCCGATTCTTTCTCGCCGTCGCCCGCGAGCGCACGCTCACCGCGGCGGCCCGGTCGCTGCGCGTGTCGCAGCCGACGGTCTCGCGGCGCCTGGCGGCGCTCGAGGGCGACTTCGGCGCGCGACTCTTTCTCCGCGGCGCGGGCGGCTACGCGCTCACTCCGCAGGGGCGTCGGCTCCTCGACGTGACCGAGCCCCTCGCGGCGCAGCTCGAGCGGGTCGAGCGCGACGGCGTCGACGACGCCTCGCGCGTGGCGGGCACGGTGCGCGTCGCGGCCACCGAGATGACCGCCGCGCACCTCATCGAAGACGCCCTCGGTGCGCTGATCGCGGCGCACCCCGCGCTGACCATCGACCTCGTGGCGAGCAACCTCGCCGCCGACCTCGCGCGGGGCGAGGCCGACCTCGCCGTGCGCCTCGTTCGACCCGACACCGCCGACCTCGTGCGCCGTCGCCTCGGCGCGATGCGCTACGGCCTCTTCGCCTCGGAGGCGTACCTCGCGCGCGCCCCGGCGTTGGAGGTTCCCGGGCTGGCAGGTCATCGGGTGATCAAGCCCGTGCGCTCGATGGCGCGGGGCCCCGAGGCCCGGTGGCTCGAGCAGCACGGCGCGCGCGCGACGGCGTCGGTGTGCGTCGACAGCCCGTACCTCGCGCTCCGCGCGGCGGAGGCGGGCCTCGGGCTGGCGGTGCTCTCCGACTCGCTCGCGCGCAACGCGCCGACGCTGCGCTGCGCGCGCGCGCTGCCGGAGATTCCCGCGCGCGAGGTGTGGCTGGTGTATCACCGCGACCTGCGCGAGCTGGCGCGGGTGCGGCGCGCGGCGGAGGCCATCGGCGCGTGCCTCCGTCAGCGCCTCGCGCGGGGGCACGGCGCCCTCGGCGCCGAGGTGTAGCACCGGGTGAGTGACGACGATGCTTCGGAGGTGACGCTGCACCGCGCCGAGGCGCTCGAGGCCGCCGCGAATCGACGCCGCCGCGCGCGCGAGCGCCCGCAAGGCTTCCGTCGACGACGGGCGCGCTTCCGTCGTCGGGTGAACGTGCTCGCTGTCCCAAGGGGCCCTTCGCGACCAGGGCGACCATCCCCCCCCGCTGCCGCGCGTCGCTCGTCCCCGCCGGTACGGGGGGTGCGGCGACGACGCGTCCACGACACCCGAAAGAGAGGCCCCCGCAGTGTCTCCACGCAACGCACGACGTCGCGGCGCTTTGCGTCGCGCCCTCCGGGCGCCCTCGCCGCTCGCCTTCGCGCCGGGTCGTCGAGGGAGACGCCCACGCGGGCGACACGGTCGGGCAGGCGCAGGCGGCGGAGGAGCTCGCGGGTGAAGTCGTGGTCGCGGGAGAGGGTGAGCGCCCGCGCGACCTGGGCGCTGTCGAGCCGATCGAGGCGTCTGAGAAAGTGGTGCGCGTGGGCCACGGCCATCCCCGGCTTTGGGGAAAGCCAGGCGGGCACCCGGGGGAAGGGCGGAGCGATGGCGCTCAGCCGTGCTGCACCAGGAAGTAGATGACCAGCCCGAAGACCGAGACCATCACGGCGGTCTCCAGCTTGCTCACCATGCCGTCGTCGGAGATGGACTTCCACAGCACCAGCAGCGTCGGGAACGACAGCAGGAGCACGCTGGTGGTCTCGAGGTCGATGGCGAGCACCGCGCCGTGCGGCAGGTGCGGGATGACCCCGAGCTTGGCGAAGGTCGCCATCATGATGAGCGTGCACGGCAGCACCACGAAGGGCATCTGCGTGACGGCGCCCGCCACGTTGGAGAGCGCCAGGTCGGTCTTCTTCTTGAAGTGCGCGCTGGCGATCATCAGGTAGCTCGCGATGCCCGAGAACAGGCTCACGATGATGGCCCCGACCATCTCCGAGTAGCCGCGGTGCGAGAGCGCGTCGACGAGCGCGTCGGCGAAGTCGCCCACCGCGTGCCCGCCCAGGAACGACCCCACCATCCCGATGGCGCCGTACATCACGATGGGCCCGAGCGGCGGCCGCGGGCCCTCGGTGGCCTTCGCCGCGCCAGGCGCCGTGGCGTCCGTGGAGGAGAAGCGCGACAGCAGCTCGCGCACGGAGACCACCTGCACCGCGAGGAGCGCGATGCCGATGGCGTAGAGGTCGCCCGCCCCGAGGCCCTCGCCGCGGTGGTCGCCCGCGTCGAAGACCTTGAGCGTCAACATCATGGTGCCCAGCGCCAGGAACACCCCCGCCGCGCAGGCCAGCAGGTCGGCCCCGAGCTTGGTGATGGCCGACGGGAGCAGGGCGTGGCCGGTCTCGTTCTTCGGGAGCAGCGCGGAGTACACGCCGAAGATGAGGGCGTTGACGTGCAGCGTGAGGCAGGTGACCACGAAGGCCACCCGCGGCGCCGCCGCCACGACGAAGCCCAGCATGATGATCTCGGGCACGTTGGAGGCGAGGCCCGCCATGGTGCCGGCGACGAAGTCGTTCCACTTCTGGCGCTCGCCGAGGGCCTCGACGCACTTGATCATCGCCTCGCAGGAGCCGAAGACCAGCGCGAGCCCGCCGAGCCCGAGCAGCACCGGGGCGAGGAAGCCCGGCCCCACGTGCCCGTGATGCATCCATGTGCCGAGCCCGCAGACGGCGGTACCGCCCGCGAACATGTACTTCCACAGGGGAGAGTCCCCGCCGCCGCCACCCGACATAGTGCCGGGGTGAGTATCACGGCGCCGGGTGCGCTTGCACCCGACGACGCGCCGACGTTGCTTGCCGCCGCGGGCGCTTCGGGTTTATGAGCCACGACGGTACCCGGGAGCCCTCCTCCCCGGGTGTGGAGAGGTTTCCTTGCGCTCGCGTGACGTGTCGACCCCCCGCGCCGTTCTGTCCCGTGGGCTCGCGCTCGCCCTCCTCGCGTTGTGCCTGCTCGCGCTCGGGTGCAACAGCCCCGGGGAGCAGTACGACCTCCGCGGCGACGTGCGCCTCACGCTGCTGCACACCGCCGACTGGCACTCGCGGCTCTTCCCGTACTTCCAGCAGGTCAACCAGACCGACCAGAACCTCGGGCTCGACCCCAGCAAGGCCCCCTTCGGCGGCGCCGCCCGGATGAACTACCTCATCCAGCGCGAGCGGCGCCACGCCGACCGCATCCTGCACCTCGACTCCGGCGACTGCTTCCAGGGCGCGCCGATCTTCAACTACTTCGACGGCGAGGCCGAGGTGCGCGCGCTCGCCCACACCGGCGTCGACGCCGTCGTCGTGGGCAACCACGAGTTCGACCGCGGGGCGCTCAACTTCGCCCGGCAGTTCTCCCGCTGGGGCACCTTCGAGACCCTCGCGGCCAACTACCAGTTCGACGACCCCACCACCCCGGGCTCGGCCCAGCTCGGCCGCTTCGTCCGCCCCTACGCCTTCTTCAACCTCCGCGGGCTCAAGGTCGGCGTCATCGGGATGGGCAACCTCTCGTCCATCACCTCCATCTTCGACCAGCCCAACCGCCTCGGCATCATCCCCCTCAACACCATCGAGACCGCCCAGCACTACATCGACCTCGTCCGCGAGCAGGGCGCCGACGTCATCGTGATGGTCAGCCACATCGGCCTCGAGGACGACATCCACACGCTGGAGTTCACCACCGGCGTCGACATCGTCCTCGGCGGCCACCTGCACATCGTGCTCAACCCGACGCAGGAGGTCACCGACTGCCGGCCCTTCGACCAGCGCGGCGCCCACTTCGTCCCCGAGCTCAGCGACGTGGTCCAGCGGCCCACCACCGCCGCCGCGTGCCCGGCCAACGAGTGCTGCGCCCCCAGCGGCGTGTGCCCGCCCTCCGGCGCCCGCAACTACTGGCAGCTGGCCCGCGGCTACCGCGCCCGCGCCTGCCGCCCGCGCCGCGCCATCCTCCAGCACTCCGGCGCCTTCATGAAGTACCTCGGGCGCCTCGACTCGGTGCTATCCCGCGACCCCGAGCGCATCTATCCGGGCCGCCCCCAGGACTACGACGCCCGCGACCGCTGGGAGGTCGTCTCGCACCGCTTCACGCTCTTCCCGGTCGACAGCACCGTGCCCGAAGAGCCCACGATGAAGAACCTCCTCGAGCCCTACGCGCGCGCCCTCGACTCGCTCGCCAACCTCGACAACCTCGTGGGCTACGCCCCCGCGGACATCACCCGCACGCCCGAGAACGGCGGCGACTCGGCCCTCGGCAACCTGGTCACCACCAGCATGTGGCTGCGCCTCGGCGTGCAGTCCGACTTCTCCCTCACCAACTCCCTCGGCATCCGCGACAACATCCCCGCCGGGCCCATCGCGCTCGACCAGATGTTCAACGTGTTCCCCTTCGACAACTCCATCACCACGATGAACCTCTCGGGCCGCGAGGTGCAGGAGATGTTCGACTTCGTCGCGCGCCGCTCCGCCGGCCGCGGCTGCAACTCGCAGGCGCAGATCGCCGGCGCCCGGGTGGTCATCGTGTGCGGCGCCTGCCCCAACCGCCTCGACGCCCAGGGGCAGCCGCTCACCAACTGCGCCGAGACCATCAACATCGGCGTCACCGACCGCCCCTGCGAGAACGACGACCAGTGCAACCCCCCGCGGGGCTTCGACGCCACGCCCCCCGCCGCGCGCTCGCTCTGCGAGCCCAACGCGCGCCGCTGCATGAGCCCGCTCTCGCCCAACGCCTCCTACGTCGCAGCGGTCAACAACTACATCGCCGGCGGCGGCTCCGGGTTCTTCGTGCTCCAGCGCAACACCACGCAGGTGGACACCCGCGTCGAGCAGCGCGACGCCGTCGTCGACCTCGTGCGCAACGCCCGCCCCTGCGGCTACGACCCCGCCGTCACCATCGAGCGCAACCGCCGCGCCGGGGTCACCGACCGCGCGCTCCTGTCCATCCCCGCGCACCCCGACGACGGCCTGCGCGATTGCCAGTCCGACAGCGACTGCATGTCCGACACCCTCGTCTGCGCCTGCGAAGGGCGCCAGGCCTACGACGAGGGATCGCGCGTCTGCGGCACGATCTCCACCTGCGCCGCCGGCGCCGGGCGCTGCGTGCTGCGCCAGTGCCGCGACGACATCGAGGCCCTGGTGCGCCGCAGCTGCCCGTCGCTCCCCAACGCCGCCGCCACCAGCGCCTGCCAGTGCACGGCCTCCACCCGCGCGGCGCTCTCGTGCCGCATCCTCTCCTGCATCGATGACAGCACCGGCGCCCGGGTCGACGGCCGCCTGCGGATGGTGAGCCGATGAAGTCCACGCGCTCCTACGGCGCCCTCGCCCTGGTGCTCGCCAGCTGCGGCGGGGCCATTCCCGACCAGTACCAGGACGACCGCGCGGGCGGGGTCGCCACCGTGATCGTCACCACCGCGGGCAACCGGGGCACCGCCGCGGCGCCGCTGCCCTTCTCCAGCGAGGGCGTACCCCTGCAGCTCCAGGTGGAGGTGCGCTCGCGCGACAACCGCCGCGTCACGGGCTTCAACGGCTGGGTCGGGCTCTCCATGGCCCCCGGGCAGTTCCGCTCCGTGACGGGCCCCGAGGGCGCCGTGCTGGGCAACATGGTGAGGCTCACCGGCGGCGTGGCCACCGGGCTCGAGGTCACCGTCGCCCGCGGCTACGGCCAGTCGCGCATCTGGGCCGAGGAGGGCGGGTACACCCCCGTCGATCCGCGCCGCAGCCCCGCGCCCGCCTGCGCCAACGGCCGCGACGACGACGGCGACGGCCTCGTGGACTTCCCCGCCGACCTCGGGTGCGCCGCCGCCAACGACGACACCGAGCGCGCCGGCTCCTACGCCGTCGGCACCAGCGAGCCCCTCTACTTCGACCTCCCCAACATCGTCGACATCCAGGGCCGCAGCGCCGTCACGCCCCTCCTCGGCGAGCGCGTCACCCTGCGCGGCCGGGTCACCCCCGACGCCCCGCCGGCGGACGATCGCAGGCACCGCCTGGTGGTCACGCAGACCGACAACTCGGGCTTCTTCGTCACGGACATCGACGACCGCTCGTGCGACGGCAGGCCCTGTTACAACAGCTTGTATTCGTTCAACTTCCGCTCGCCCGACGGCATGCGCCCCTGCGACCTCATCGACACCCTCACCGGATCCGTCGCGGAGTTCGTGAGCACCACGCAGCTCGCGCAGCCCGGGTACCAGATCGGCCTCGCGTGGCGCCCCAACGACGCCGCCGCGGGGCAGTGCCTCATCCCCGACCCGATCGACATCACCCCGACCACGATCGCCATGGACATCCTCATGGAGCGCCACGAGTCGTCCCTGGCCCGGGTGCGCGAGGTGCTGCTGCCCTCCCTCATCGGCCCCGGGCTCGCGCCCAACGGCATCCCCTCGATGGGCGCCACCAACTGCGACCTCAACACCGACGGGCGCATCGCCTACGACGGCGGCCCGGAGAACCAGTGCGCCGACGCCTGTGCCGCGGACATCAACTGCTCGGAGTGGAGCAACTGGACCCGCTACGGCCAGATCACCGTCACGCTCCCCGCGATGGGTGCCGGCGCCCGCGCGCGGATGGCCATCGCGCCGCGCATCGTGAACCCCAACTTCGACCCGCAGCGCCTCCGCGGCCCCACGGCCACGGTGACGGGCACCCTCAAGCAGGTGGGGCCCAACTGGATCATCCAGCCCCGCTGCGGCTCGGACTTCGTGGTGCAGGGCGACGGCCAGACGGTCTGTGAGCATCCGCGGGACTGCTGCCTGCACGAGCGGTCGATCGCCGAAGAGTGACTGTCGGTTTCAGGGTGAAAGGGTACTCGATGAATCGCCGTTCGATCGCGAGGCGCAGCGCGCTGATCGCCATGTTCCTGGGGGCGCCCACCGCTTGGGCGCAGCAGCAGCAGGTCCAGCCGGGGCAGCCGACGCCTCCGGCGGGCACCGCCTCGCCGACGCTGCCTCCGGGCGACCCGTCCGCGCCGCCCACCGGGACGGGCAGTCCCGACCAGCGCGCCACCGCGGGCACCAGCGCCGCGGGCGGGGACAGCGTCGCGCGGGTTCCGCCGCCGCCGCCGCCGCCTCCGCAGGGCGGCCTCCGCCCCGGCGACCGCATGGCCGGCCCCGGCACCGCCGCGGGCGACCAGGGCCGCGCGGCGGCGCCCACCAGCCACGACTTCATCGACACCCGCATCACCTGGACCTTCGGCGACGACGACCTGCTCGCCGCCACGGGCCAGCGCGTGCCCGTGTCTCCGCTGCCACGCATCGGCGACCGCTCGCAGTACCAGCTCTTCTTCGACGCCCTCAACAGCCGCTTCGCCGGCCGCGAGAACCTCACCCACCTCGCGATGTATGCCCGCGCGCCGGGCTTCATCCAGGGCCTCACCACCGAGGCCGCGCTGGTGCTCCGCGTCGACCTCTCGCAGCTCTCCAGCGGGTCGGGCAACCTCAACCAGGCCTTCTACGACGCCGGCACCTACCTCCGGGTGTCGTACGCCCTCGGCCAGGGCCGCGAGAACCGCGACAACTTCGCGATCACCTTCTTCCCCTTCGACACCGACCGCTTCCGCCTCGGCTACCTCTGGGACCTCTCCTGGGGCGGCAACAGCGTGTTTCCGCGCCGCGTCGGCCCCGCGCCGGGCGTGAAGCTCTCCCTCGACATCGGCGCCCTCTCCCTCTGGGCGGGCTTCAAGACCTCTGGCATCGTGGTGCCGCTCGAGGTGGTCACCTCGTCGCGCGACATCGAGATCGTGCGCGTCGAGGAGACCCAGTACGCCGGCCTCGCGGGCCTCGGCCTCCGCGGCGGCGACAGCTTCCGCTTCGACCTCTCGGGCGGCTGGTTCGCCCAGGGGCGCTTCGACTTTGCGGGCGTTCGCGGCCAGCAGGTGTACATCTTCGGCGCCTCGGCGCGCGCGGTGTACTCGTCGGGCCTGCGCACCACGCAGTCCCTCGACATGATGCTCTACCGCAACGACCCGACGGCCCCCTTCGTGGCCTTCGCGCCGGAGACCTTCACCCCGGGCACGGTGCAGTACGCCCTCTCCGCCGAGGTCACCGCCACGGCGCAGAACCTCGCGGACATCAACTTCCCCGGGCGCACGGCCATCCAGCCGGGCTTCGCGGGCGCCCTCCAGGGCCGCCTCAAGGCCGGGTACTTCGGGGCCAGCGTGACGGGCCTCTTCCGCGACGTGCCCTTCCTGCTCCGCGACGTGCCGAGCTTCATCCCCTTCCAGACGCTCCCCAGCGACGCGGTGGTGCAGCCCGAGCTCTTCTTCGCCGCGCAGGTCGACTACACCCTCGCGCGCCTCCATATGACCCCGAGCCTCATCGTGGGCGTGCAGCTCCCGGCGACCTTCAGCTCCACGGTGCGCGAGGGCTCGCTGCTCTCGTCGCGCACCCTGGTCATCCGCCGCGCGGGCAACTTCTCCATCCTGCCGCCCGGCGAAGACCGCGTGCCCATCATCTCCGCGCGCGCGTCCTTCCGCTGGGACCTCTCCACCATCATGGCCGGCATCTTCTGGGTGCAGTACGTGCTCGACCAGAACAGCACCCTCCTCCAGGTCGACGCCTCGGGCACCCGCCAGGTGCGGGTGTTCCAGTCGCCCAACCAGCTGGGCTTCGGCGTCACGGCGCAGGCCCGCTTCTAGGCGGTCAATCCCGCGTCGGCATTGGCGCGCCGGGTGGGCTGTTGGTAGGGTTCGCGACGCGCGATGGCATTGTTCAAGGTCCGACCGTCCCGGGGTTCGTGGGCCTTCTTCGTGCTCATCACGGTGGCCGCGATCACCCGGCGGCAGTGGTCCCGGCACGAGCAGCAGATCATCCGCCGTGACGGCCCCGCGGCGGAGAGCGCCCGCGCCCTCGCCACCTGCCTCTTCGGCGCCAACACCGCCTGGCTGCTCCGCGAAGACTTCGAGCCCAACCCCGACCCCACCATCCAGGTGAAGGTCAGCGCCGCCACCCAGAAGGCCCTCTGGGCGGCGCGCGTCGGGTCGTGGCTCCGCGCGCAGGCCGCCGGAGCCCTCTCGCACGAGTGGCCGTCCCGCTGCGTGGCCCCGCTCGACGAGCTCGACCAGCGCCTCCCGGCCGCCTCGCAGCGCTCGCAGACCCTCACGCAGACCCTCCAGAACGTGCGCCGCGCCCTCCAGGGGCCCGCGCCCGGCCGCGTGCCCTTCGCCCGCCCCGGCGAAGACCCCGCCGACCGGCAGACCGAGCTGATCCGCGTCGTCGACGACGGCTCTGGGGCCGCGCTTCCCGCGCAGCTCGCGTCGCTCTTCTCCGACGTGCGCGACCTCTCCCTCGGCACCCGCGACCGATGGAGCCCTTTCCCCCTGCGCCAGGAGCAGTTTCCGATGCCCCCGCCGGCCGAGGTGCCGCGGTGGCGCGACGTCCCGGCGGGGCACGAGCACGCCGTGCTGGCCTCGCCCACGGTGTACTTCTACCGCTCTCTCGTCGACGGCCGCACGCACCGCGTGGACTTCGACCGTCGCTCGCTCAGCGACACCGAGGTGGGCAGCGCGGTGGCCTGGCGTGAGGCCCCGCGCGGCGGCGTACTGCGGGCCTCCACCGAGCAGGGCGGGGCGGTGATTCCGATGGAGCCCACCACGCGGGTTATCGCGCTGCCCGACGAGCCGGGCGTGACGCGCCGCGGGGAGGCCTTCGACTGGCAGGCCGCGGCGAGCCCCGACGGCCTCGCGTGGATGACCTGCACGCAGGGCACCGTGCGGCTGCGCGCGCTGCGCTTCGACGAGCCCGGGCGCTGGAGCGACGCCGTCACCCTCGGCGCCCCGGAGAGCCAGATGGGGGCCGTGGTCGCCCCGGAGGCCCTCGACGCCGCGCGCTGGCGGGTGACCCTCCTGCGCCCGCGCGCGGTCGACGTCGCGGTCGAGCAGCACGTCGTCGCGGTCACCCCGGGCGGGCTCACGGTCACCCCGGGCCCGCGGCGCGAGCCCGTGGTCTTCGCGTCGGTGCAGGGGATGCTCACCTGCGGCGCGGAGGGCGTGCGCTACGTGGCGCTGCTGGGCGCGCGGGGCGTCGCGGTGCTGCGCGTCGAGGGCGAACAGCTGCGGGCGGCGCAGGCCGCGGTGGCGGCGGCGTGGGGCGCCGAGCCGACGCTTCGCTGCGACGCGGGCCGCGCGCTGCTGCTGGCCGACCCCCCGACGATGGGCGCCGCCGCGCTGGTGGTCACCTTCCCGGTGGGGCGCGACCCGGCGGTGGAGATGGTGCCGCCGCTGCCGTACGACCGCGGCAGGGCGCGGCTGCGCGAGGTGCTGCTGGTCGACGACGGCCTGGTCGCCGTGGCGGCGCACGCGACGGCGCTGCGGGCGTGGCGGCGGCCGCTCCAGGCGACGCGCTGGGAGCCCGGCGGGTACGTGGGCTCGCTGGCGCCGGGCATCGACACGGTGCGCGAGGTGCGCTCGCTGCGGGGCGTCTCGCAGGGCCGCACGCTGGCGGTGTGGGTCGAGGGCGACGCGGTCACCCGGCGCACCGTGGTGGTGACCGGCGAGGCCGCGGAGGGCAGCGGCGCGCAGGCGACGCGGGTGGAGGAGACGAAGGCGCCGTTCCGGGTGCTGATGATGTCCGAGGACAGCGGGCGCAGCTTCGCGGGGCGCTGAGCCGGCGCCCGGCTCACTCCAGGTAGTCGAGCTCCTTGCCGTAGGTCTCTTCCATGCGCCAGAGCGACACCAGCGCGAGGGCGAGGCAGGCCGCGCCCACCACCGAGGCGCTCGCCACGAGGGAGAGCCCGCGGGCCTTCAGGCCGATGAAGGCCGCCGTGAGCAGCGGCACGCTGCCGCGCACGAAGTTGGGCACGCTGGTGGTCACCGTCGCGCGCAGGTTGGTGCCGAACTGCTCCGCCGCGATGGTCACGAACACCGCCCAGTACCCGATGCCGAAGCCCATCGCCGCGCAGAGCGCGTAGAGATCCGTGGCCGTCCCCCCGGCGTGGGTGAGGAACACCCCCACGAGGGCGGTGGTGAACAGCAGGAAGCCCAGCACCACCCGGCGGCGCGAGCCCAGCCACTGGCTCAATGCCCCGCTCGCGAGGTCGCCCAGCACGAGGCCGAGGTAGGTCCACTGCACGGCGCTCGCGGCGCTGACGGCGCCCACCACCCCGAAGGCCCGCGCGAACTCCGGCGCGCCCGTCACCAGGATGCCCACCACGAACCAGATGGGCAGCCCGATGAGCACGCAGCGCACCAGGCGAAACAGCCGCGGGGGCGACAGGAACAGCATCCGCAAGTCGCCGCGCTTCACCGTCTCGTCGCGCACCCGGGAGAACATCCCCGACTCCAGCATCGAGACGCGGGTGAGCAGCAGCGCGAAGCCCAGCGCGCCGCCCACGAGGAAGGCCGTGCGCCAGGAGTAGTTCTTGCCGACGTAGGCCGCGAGCACGGCGCCGAAGAGCCCCACCCCCGCGACCACCGCCGTGCCGTACCCGCGGTGCTTCGCGGGCAGGGTCTCGCTCACCAGGGTGATGGCCGCGCCGAGCTCACCCGCGAGCCCGACCCCAGCCACGAAGCGCCAGAACTCGTACTGCCCCAGCGTGCTCACGAAGGCGTTGGCGATGTTGGCCGTCGAGTACAGAAAGATCGACCCGAACAGCACGCTCACCCGCCCCCGCTTGTCGCCGAGCACGCCCCAGAGCAGGCCACCCCCGAGCAGCCCCCACATCTGCCAGCTCAGGAGCGCGAGCCCCACGGTGAGGCTGTCCGCGGGCGGCACCCCGAGGTCGGCGAGGGACTTCGTGCGCACGATGGAGAACAGCAGCAGGTCGTAGATGTCGACGAAGTACCCGAGCGCCCCGATGAGCACCGTGGCGATCATCGTGCGACGGGAGGCGGGCTCGACGGCGGAGGAGGTTGCCACGGGCGGGATGACACCCGACGCGGGCGACGGGCGTCAATCGTCGAAGGGCGGCGGCGCGGGGTAGCCGCCGGTGTCGCCGTCGCGCGCCGCGGCGGGCTGCACCTGCGCCCGGTACGGTGCGGCCTCGGTGGTGGGGTAGGGCGGCGGCGGGGCGGCGCGCTGCAGCCTGCGCTGCCACACCGCGACGGCGCCCCCGAGGCCCGCGGAGAGTCCGACCGCCGTCACCAGCGCTTCGATCAACATGGCAGTGGGGGGCCTATACCACCTGGCGGCGCTGCCGGTCGGACACCCTCGCTAGCACCGCGCCCCGGAGGGCGTCGAGGCGCTCGCGCACGAAGGCGAGCTGGGCCCCGTAGCCCCGGGCGGCCTTCACCTCGTCGGGCCGGGACACCACCGCCACCCGCAGCGTGTCCGCCGTCGCCGCGCTGCGCGCCGCCGCCCGCAGCAGCCGCGCGCCGTCGAGCGCCGCCATCGGGAGCGCCGCCACCAGGACGTCGGGGCGCATCGCCCCGAGGGCCAGCAGCACGTCGATGGAGGCAGGCCACGCGAGCACTTCGAAGTCTGGCGAGAACACCGCCGCGACCGCCTCGGGCGTCACCGCGTCGCCCTCCACCACGAACAACAGCGGCCGCACACGCTCCACCTCCGGCGGGACCTCGTAGCCCTGGTGATCGAGGAAGCGCGCGAGGTCGCTTCGCAGCACGCGCCGGTGGCCGCCCGCGGTCTTGTGCGCGGCCAGGAGCCCCTGGGCGATCCACGAAACGACGGCAGGGCGGGTGACGCCGCAGTAGCGGGCCACCTCTTCGGTCGTGAATTCCCGCTCTCCGAGCATCGCGCGCAACAGACTCGCACAAGCCCTTGACGACGGGAATCGTCGCTGGTAATCCCTCGTCTCCCTCGAAGAGAGAGGGGCTGTAGCTCAGCTGGGAGAGCGCCTCAATGGCATTGAGGAGGCCACCGGTTCGATCCCGGTCAGCTCCACAACACCCATCGCATCCAACGCCAACGGATGCACCACCCTACCGGGTCCATGTCCTCACCGACATCGACCCGGTAGTGCTTTGTGGGCCCTGCGCGGCTTGATCCGCCGCCGGGGGATGGAGCATCTTGCGCGCCCCATGCGCACCCCCTCCCTGATCACGCTCACCCTCGCGCTGCTTCTCCCGGCCTGCGGCGCGCGCCAGCCGACCGCCACGAGCGCCCCCCCGGTGGCCGCCGCGGGCGACGCGCAGGTGATCGCCGCGGCGGACGTCCCCGCGGCCTCGCCGTGGCAGGGCCTCGGTCGCACGGAGCTCTCGACGCTGGTGCGCGACGACGCCCGCCGGCGGCTGGACACCGAAGGCGAGCCCGGCTTCGACGCGGCCCAGCTCGGCACCTACGTGACAACCCCGGCGCAGGGCCCGGCGCTGTCGGGGCGGCGCTGCGACCGGCTGCTCGACCTGGCCGTGGTGGCCCTCGCCAACGGCGCGCTCGACGAGGCTGAGGGTCTGGTGCGCCTGGTGCGCGCGCGGGCCCGCAACCGGAACATGGTCTTCGCCGGGACGACGGTGCTCGCGGAGATCGCGCGGCGCCGGGCGGGGGACGACCCGGCGGCGCAGCAGCGGGCCATCGAGGGGGTGCTGCGCGAGCTGCCGAGGCAGCGCTTCGGGGCGGCGACGGTGGTGTTCCAGATGTACCAGACGCAGGCGCAGCTCGACGCCCGGGCCGAGCAGACGCGGCAGCAGATGGTGTCGCCGGAGACCGCGCGGGCGGTGCTGTGGTTCAGCGAGGTGATGCCGGGCGTGGTGCGCGCCCGCGAGCGCTTCCTGGCGGCGGTGACGGCGGTGCGCGCGGAGCTCGACCGGCAGCCCGCGGAGCCCGAGTACAATTTCCGCGACGTCGACCTCGCGGGCCAGCGCGACGCCCGCCCGGTCAACGTGGCGGTGTGGGACGTCGGCACCAACCCCGACCTCTTCCGCGCGCAGCTCATCGAGAACCCGGGTGAGCCCGCCAACGGCCAGGACGACGACCACGACGGACTCGTCGATGACACCCACGGCATCGCGAGCGACCCCGACCCGGCGCAGACCGCCCTCTTCTACAACCCCGGCGAGGCGACCATCCGGCAGTACTCGCCCTTCCTCCGCGGGGTGATGGACCTCCGCGCCGGCATGGCCTCCACGCCCGCCGCGCAGCGGGTGCTCGAGCTCCAGCGCGGGGTCACCGACGCCGCCGCGGCGCGCGCCCTCGACCAGCGCCTCGACGAGGTGGGCGAGTGGGCCCACGGAACGCACGTCGCCGGGATCATGCTCCGCGGCAACCCCCACGCCCGCCTGGCGATCTTCCGCAGCGCGTGGGCGGGGGAGAGCCGAGTGTACGACCAGCGCGGCCCGACGGACGCCGAGCTCGACGCCGAGGCGGCCAACATCGACGCCATCGCGGGCTTCATCAACCGGCACCGCGTCCGGGTGGTCAACGCGAGCCTCGGGTTCTCCCGCGAGTACGTCGAGGACGCGCTGCGCCACGAGCGGGCGCTCTACCGCACCGACGCCGACGTGCGCGCCCGCGCCGAGGTGGTGCAGCAGCGCCGCCGCGCCAACTGGCAGCGGGTCTTCACCGCGTGCCCGCAGACCCTCTTCGTGGTCGCCGCGGGCAACAGCAACCAGGACGTGATCGAGTACGGCGAGGTGCCCGCGAGCAACGACGGCGCGACCAACCTGCTGGTGGTGGGCGCGGTCGACCGCTTCGGCCACTGGGCCACCTTCACCAACAGCAACCCCGAGCGCGTGCAGGTCTTCGACCACGGCGTCGAGGTCGACAGCCTCGTCCCCTCCGGGGAGCGCGTCCCGCTCTCGGGCACCTCCATGGCCTCGCCCAACGTCGCCAACCTCGCCGGCAAGCTCGCCGCGCTCGACCCCGCGCTCACCCCCGAGCGGCTCATCACCGTCATCCGCGAGACCGGCCGCCCCATCGCCGCGCCCTTCAACGGCCGCATCACCGACGAGGCCGCCGCCATCGCCCGCGTGCGCCGCGAGCGCCGCCCGGTCGCCCCCGCCCGCCCGGTCACCCCCGCGCGCCCCGCCGCGCGCTGAAGCTCCCACCCGCCCCCTCCGCCCGCCCGATGCGTCGAAGCAACCCCGACCTGAGCCCGCTGACGCCCGCCGTCGCGCTCCCGTACACCCCCGAGGAGATCCAGGCGGCTTTACAGGAGGTCGTATTGCCCGAGCGCCTCGCCCGGCTGGCGGCGGTGGCGGACGCGCGCCTCGGCTCCGTCGCGGTGGTGCTGGAGTCGGTCATCGACCCGCACAACACCGCCGCGGTGCTGCGCACCGCCGACGCGCACGGCGTCGGCGAGGTGCACATGATCGAGCTCGGCACGAAGCCCCTGCTGGCGAAGCGCGTGACCCGCGGGTGCGAGCGCTGGATGGACGTGGTGCTGCACCGCTCGACCCCGCCGTGCGTCGAGGCGCTGCGCGCCCGGGGCTTCGAGCTCTGGCTCGCGGACATGGCCGGCACCGCCACCCTGGAGGAGGTCGCCCGCCGGCCGAGGGTGGCGCTGGTCTTCGGCAACGAGCACCTCGGGGCGAGCGCGGAGATGCGCGCGGCCTGCGCGGGTACCTTCTCCGTGCCCATGCGCGGCATGGTCGAGAGCCTCAACGTGTCGGTGGCCGCGGGCATCGCCCTGCACGCCGTGACGAAAGACCGCCCGGGCGACCTTGGCGAGAGGGAGTCCCGTGCGCTAAGAGCGCGCTTCCTGATGGAGAGCGTGCGCAGCCCCGAGCTGGTGATCGAGCGCTGGCGACAGTCGCAGGTGCGGCCGTGAGCGTGCGCGTCGAGCGCGCGAAGAGCGACTCGCCGAGGCTGCCGCTGACGCTGCTGGGCGCGGCGGTGTGCGGGCTCCTGGGCTACCGCGGGGCGCTGGCCGTGCCGTGGCCGCGGGAGATGGAGAGCGGCGGCGGTCGCTCGGGCGCGATGGAGCCCGACGAGCCCGCGGGCCCGGCGGCCGCGGTCGACGGCGGGCGGGCGGTGGTCCTGGCGCCGGCGGCGGCGGTGCCGCGCGCGCCGGTGCGGGTCAACGCGGGCGCGCTCCAGGGCTGCGGCGATGGCGAGGAGACCGACCTGGCCCCGGCGTCCTGCGACGCGCCCGCGGCGGTCGAGGCGGCCCTGCGCGCGCGGCTCGCCGAGGTGCTCAGCCGCTGCCCGTCGGCCATGGAGGCGGCCCGCGACCCGTCGCGGATGCTGAGCATCGGACTGCGCGTCGACCGCCCGCGCCGGCGCCTCGCGGTGCTGCTCGGGCGCAGCTCGTCGGTCGCCGATCGGCTGTCCTACGTGGCCTGCGTGCGCGAGCAGATGGGCCCCTTGGAGGCCCTCTGGGCGCTGCCCGCGGCGCACCCCCGGTACCTGTACTACTTCGTCGCGCGCTTCGGTCCGCTCAGGGCTGACGACGTCGCACCGACGCCCGCGCCCACGGCGACCCCGGAGCCCACGCCCGCGGCTGTACCCACGCCCGCGCCCGCGCCCGCGGCGACCCCGGAGCCGGCGTCCGCGGGGCTGCCGAGCGCGGCAGACCTGCAGCGCATGCGCTCGCTCGGCCCCGCAGCGGTGACCTGGAGCGTGGCGATCATCCGCGACGCGCCGCGCACCGGCGCGATCGTCGGGCGGCTGGTGCAGGGCACCGCGGTGGAGATGGTCGATCGCCGCGGGGCCTGGTACGCCATCCGCTGGGGCCGCATCGGCACCAACGTGGGGTGGACCTTCCGGCAGGCCATCGGGCAGTAGCGCGCGGGCGGGCGCAGGGGCGCCGTCGCTGGTAGTAACAGCGGCACCAACGCCTATGAGGGACTCCATCGAAGCCGGGCCGTCGTTCTTCTCCGTGCTGGGCTCGCGCCGCAGCGTGCGCGGGTTCCTCCCCGAGGAGGTCCCGGCGGCGACGCTGGAGTCCATCTTCGGCGCGGCGCAGCAGGCGCCCTCGTGGTGCAACATCCAGCCGTGGCGGGTGTGGGTCACCCGCGGCGCGATGACCCGCGCGGTCGTCGACGCGATGCTCCACGCCGCGGACACCGAAGGCCCGGCGCCGGACTTCGCCTGGCCGCCGGAGTACCCCGAGCCGTACCTCCAGCACCGCCGCGAGTGCGGCGGGGCGCTCTACGCCGCGATGGGCGTGGCGCGCGACGACAAGGCCGGCCGCCACGAGGCGTGGATGAGAAACTTCCGCGCCTTCGACGCGCCGCACATCGCGATGGTTGCCATCGACCGACGCTTCAACCACTACGCGATGCTCGACCTCGGGTGCTGGCTGCAGTCGGTGCTGCTCGGCGCGCTCGCCCTCGGCGTGTCGACCTGCGCCGAGGCGAGCCTGGCGACCTTCCCCGGGGCGGTGCGCGGCGTGCTCGGCATCCCCGACGAGCTCGGCCTCGTGGTGGGCATCGCCATGGGCTACGAAGACCCGGCGGTGGAGGCCAACGGCTGCCGCACCACGCGCGCCCCGCTCGCGGCCAACGTGCGCTTCGTGGGGTGAAGGCCCCCCCGCGGCCGGCGCCCCGTCTGGGCGCGCAGCACCGAAGGCCTCAGCGCTCGCGGCGCTGCCCCGGAGATCTCCGATGATGTCGCGCGCCCTCTCCGGCACCCTCGTCTGCGTCGCCATGGCCAGCTCGCTCGCGGCCTGCCTCGGGGCCCCGGTCGAGTGCGTCGAGGGCGCGGGCGGCACCGTCGTCCCCGCCGCGGACCCCCCACCCCCGCGGCGCCCGAGGCGGCCCCGCCCAGCCCCGAAACCGCCGTCGATCCGGCCGCGTGCGCGCCGTCGGCGGAGGTCTGCGACGGCGTCGACAACGACTGCAACGGTCGCATCGACGAGCTCGACCGCTGCCACGGGCCCGAGCTCCGCTGCGACACCGCTACGGTGCTCGGCGACTCCGCGCGCGAGGCATGGACCACGCGGGTCCGCAGCGACGCCCTCGTGGTGGCGCCCGCCGGGGTCGGCGCCATCGGCGTCGGCGACGCTGGCGGTCTCGCCCCAGGCGATCGTGCATCGCTTCGCGGTGAGCGCGTCGGGCGCAGGCTACGGCGGCGTGTGGGTGGCCGCCGTCCCGCGCCGAGCGCCGCCGGACGAATATCTCCTCACGTAACGCCGTCCGCGGCCGATGATCACCAGCCGAGGGGCGCCCGCGATCGAGCGAGGCCCCGCGGGCTCCGTTGCGCGGAGGGAGGTCGGTGATGCCATCGAAGGAAGTGGTCGATCGTCTGAGGGGCGCCGAGGTGGTGGCGCGGGCCGCGGAGGTCCACGCCGACGCGGTGGGCGATCGGCTCACCGACATGCTCCAGCCGTACTCGCGCCGGGGCGACGAGATCCCCGACGTGGGCGCCGCGATGGCGCTGCTGGGGCGGCGCCTGAAGGCGGTCGGCGAGGCGCTGCGCGCGGCCGACAGGGCCAGCGAGGCCGGGGCCTCGGACGCCGCCCTCGCGGAGTACGACGCGGCCTTCAGCGAGACGGCGATGCTGGTGTCGGTGCTGCTGCGTTCGGTAGGCGAAGACGCGCTGGCGATGCGCGTGCGCCCCTCGTCGACCCGGCCGGGGCGCATGGCCGGGGACGACGAGGGGGGCTGAGGCGGAGGGTCGACTACGCCGCGGTGCGGATGGCGTTGTCGTTCTTCGGGGTCGGCGCGACCAGCACCTCGCCCGCGTCGCCCGCGGGCTCCAGCGCGGCGGCCAGCACCTCGCGCATGTCGTCGGCGAAGATGAACTCCATCGCCTCGCGCACGCTCGCGGGGATCTCCTCGAGGTCGCGCTCGTTGCGCGCCGGGAGGATCACCCGGGTGATGCCCGCGCGGTGCGCCGCGAGCACCTTGGCCTTGATGCCGCCGACGGGCATCACCTTGCCGCGGAGGGTGCACTCCCCGGTCATGGCGGTGTCGGGCCGCACGCGCCGCCCGGTGAGCAGCGAGGTCAGCGCCGTGAACATCGTCACGCCCGCGCTCGGGCCGTCCTTGGGCACCGCGCCCGCCGGGACGTGGATGTGCACGTCGTGCTTCTCCAGGGCGTCGGCCGGGACGCCGAGCTCCTCGGCGTGCGAGCGCACGTAGGTGAGCGCCGCGCGGGCCGACTCCTTCATGACGTCGCCGAGCTGCCCGGTGATCTCCAGCGCGCCCTTGCCGGGCATCCGCGACGTCTCGATGAACAAGATGTCCCCGCCCACCGGGGTCCACGCGAGGCCCGTCGCCACCCCCGGCGCCGCCGTGCGCTCGGCCACCTCGCTGAAGAACTTCGCCCGCCCGAGGTACTTCGCCACGTCCGCGGCGTCGACCACCACCCTCGTCGGCGCCTGGTCCGTCGCCCGCGCGACCTCCAGGGCCACCGCCCGGGTGACCTTGGTGATCTCCCGGGTGAGCTGCCGCACGCCGGCCTCGCGGGTGTACTCCCGCGCGATGGTGCGCAGCGCCTCGTCGGTGAAGCCGAGCACCTCGTCGGGGATCGCGTGCTCCTTGCGCTGCTTGGGCACCAGATGCTGCTTCGCGATGAGCACCTTCTCCTCGGTGGTGTAGCCCTGGAGCTCGATGATCTCCAGGCGGTCGCGCAGCGGCGCGGAGATGGCGCCGAGGTCGTTGGCCGTGCACACGAAGAGCACCTCCGACAGGTCGAAGGGGATCTCCAGGTAGTGGTCGGTGAAGGTCTTGTTCTGCTCCGGGTCGAGCACCTCGAGCAGGGCCGCCTCGGGCGAGCCGCCCCACCCGCTGGTGAGCTTGTCGATCTCGTCGAGCAGCACCACGGCGTTGCGGGCCTTGGCCTTCTTCATGGCGCCGAGCACCCGGCCCGGCAGCGCGCCGACGTAGGTGCGCCGGTGCCCGCGGATCTCCGCCTCGTCGCGCACGCCGCCGAGGGAGATGCGCACGAAGGGCCGGCCCGTGGCGTCGGCGATGGACTGCCCGAGGGAGGTCTTGCCCACCCCCGGCGGGCCCGCGAGGCACAGGATGGTGCCGCGCGAGTTGCCCGTGAGCTTGAGCACGGCCATGTGCTCCAGGATGCGCTTCTTCACGTCGTCGAGGCCCGCGTGGTCGGCGTCGAGCTGGGCCGACACGGCGTCGACGTCGTCCCGCGCGGCGCTGCGCTTCGACCACGGCAGGTCGCCGATGAGCTCCAGGTACGTGCGGATCACGTGGCCCTCGGCCTGCTGGCCGCTCATGGACTCCAGCCGGCGCAGCTCGCGGTCGGCCACGGCGCGGGCCTCCTCCGGAAGCCCGGCGTCGTCGAGCTTCTTCTTGAGGGCCGCGAGCGCCGCGTCGCCGTCGGGCTCGTCGCCGATCTCCTTCTTCATCGCGCGGATCTGCTCGCGCAGCAGGGCGTCGCGCTGGTTGCGGTTGACCTCCCGGCGCACGTCCTGGTCGATCTTGGACTTGATGTCGTTGAGCGCGCGCGCCTCGGCGACGAGGCCCGCGACCAGCCGCAGCCGGGCGCCCACCTCCACCTCGCGGAGCACGTCGATCTCCTTCGGCGCGGGGAGCCCGAGGAGCGCGGCCACCTGGTCGGCGACGCGCCCGGGGTCGGACTCGTCGGCCTGCACGGCGCCGAGGGAGCCGCCGTTGCGCGAGGCCAGCTCGGTCACGTGCTGCTTGAGCGAGTGGGCCAGCAGCCGGGACTCAGCGGCGTCGGCGGTCTCCTCGGGCAGCGCCTCGCCCTCGGCCAGCCAGTAGGGCTCGCTGCGCGCCAGGCCCGTGAGCCGGAAGCGCGCGAGGCCCTCCAGCACCACCCGGTACCCGCGGTCGCGGGTGCGCTCGATCTGCACCACCCGCGCGAGGGTGCCGACCTCGTGCAGATCGCCGAGGCTGGGGTCGGACACGCTCGCGTCGCGCTGGGTGACGACGCCGATGAGGGAGCGGGGGCCGAGGTCGTCGAGCAGGGCGACCGAGCGCGTGCGCCCGACCGGGAGGGTGAGGGTGGTGCCGGGAAACAGCGTCCCGCTGCGCAGCGGCAGCAGGGCGAAGGGGGACAGGGGCATCGCGGGGTCGCTTCGGTGGCTCATCGTCGTGGGACTCCTTCCGCAGTCACTTCGTCAACGGACGCAGGCCATCGCCGGATCGGAGGACACGCGTGGTGCCGTCCGTCGGTATGCCGCCTGCGCGTCGTCGCCCCCGATCACCGCTGCGCGCCCGCTGAAAACCAATGACCCCACTCAACATGGTGGGGCCCCTCGGCGCTGCGTCGGTGGGGGAGTGAACGGAAACTAAACTCGTTCATCCGATCGTCAAGGCATCGCCCTGATTTGCCCAGTCATTTCAAACTTGCAACAACTATACATGCATTGATGAAATGAACGGGGCTCGGACACTATTCAAGTTCACTTGAAAACAGCCATCCCGGGCCATGGCATGGGTAGTGCTCTAGGCCTTTCCGGCGGCGGCGCCGGCGTCCTCCCCCCCCAACGCCTATGGTGCCGCCGCTTTATTAATTCCCTCTCCGCGCTGGGGCGCGGGGGTCACTCCCGTGGATGCGCCTGTCATCCCGAGGCGATCTTCGAGGAAGGTGAACATCCGGGTGAGCCGGCGAAGCTCATCGGAGCGCTGCGTCCCGGCCCCGTGGCCGACGTCGCGCTGCATGTAGAAATACAGCGGCGCGCTTCCGGCCTGGGCGTCCTGGAGGCGTGCGGCGAACTTCGTCGAGTGGCCCCAGTGCACGCGGGTGTCGTGGTCGGCGGTCTCGATCCACGCCGCGGGGTAGCGCTCGCCGTCGCGCACGCGGTGGTAGGGCGAGTAGGCGTGGAGCCAGGCGAAGGCGTCGGGCCGCGCGGGGTCGCCGTACTCGCTGGTCCAGATCTCCGCCGGGGGAAAGCGCGCGAAGCGGACCATGTCGTAGAGCCCGACGCTCGCGAAGGTAGCCGCGAAGCGCTCGGGCGCGCGGGTGAGCATGGCGCCCATGAGCAAGCCCCCGTTGGATCCGCCGTTGATGGCGATGCGGGACGGTGAGCTCCATCGGCTGGTGGAGAGCCACCCGAGGACGGCCTCGAAGTCCTCGTAGACGTGCTGCTTGTTGCCCATGGCGCCGGCCTGGTGCCAGTCCTCGCCGAACTCCCCGCCGCCGCGGAGGTTGGCCACGACGTAGATGCCGCCGCGCTCCAGCCAGTAGAGGGGATCGCGGCGGAAGGTGGGGAGCAGCGACACGTTGAAGCCGCCGTAGCCGTAGAGCAGCACGGGGTTGGTGCCGTCGGCCGTGGCCGCGCGCGGACGGAGGATGAAGGCGTTGATGGGGGTGCCGTCGCGGGAGGGGACGGCGGCGCGCTCGACGACGAAGCGGGAGAAGTCGACGTCGGCGGTGGCGTGATCGACCACCTGCGGGCGCGGCGTGGGCGCGCGTGCATCCACCGCCAGGACGGCCGACGGCTCGAAGAAGGACTGGAACCCGAACACCACCACGGGGCTCCCGGAGCCCGACACCAGGGACGGCGCGCTTCCCTCCGCAGGCAACGGGATCTCCCGCGCGTCGGTGCCGTCGAGGGCATACGAGCGCACGCGCGATGCGATGTTCTCGAGGGTGCCCACGACGAGGCGGTCGCCCGCGAGGGTGAAGTCCTCGATGGGGTGGGCGCCCTCGGCGACGACCGGTCGCCACGTCGGGGCGCTGCCGAAGGGCGTCGGGAGGTCGTCGAAGGTGTCCGGGAGCCGGGCCGACGCGACCGGAGCGCTCACCAGCTTGAAGCGCGGCGCGTGGTCGTTGGTCCGCACGAAGATCGTCCCGCGGTGCACGGTCGCGCGCGAGATGCTCGGGGCGCCGGTCACCACCGCGGCCGCTCGGGGGAGCGCGCCGCGGGCCACGGGGGCTCGGCGGTCGACGAGGAGCACGTCCGAGCGGCTCCAGCCGCGGAAGAGGTTGACCACGAGCCAGCGGCCGTCGTCGGAGACGTCGGGCGACGGGGCGTGGGTGCGCTCGGTGACGTCGAAGACGCGGGCGTCGGCGGCGCCGTCGGGCGCGGCGCCGAGGCGGTGGAAGAACATCGCGCGCCAGTAGGTGTCCTCCGCGGCGGGGTCGTGGTGGGCTTCGCCCGCGCGGGGGTAGCGGGTGAAATAGAAGCCCGACTCGTCGGGCAGCCAGGAGAGCTGGCACCACTTGGTGTGCGCGATGGCCTCCGGGAGCATGCGCCCGGTGGCGACCTCCATCACGCGCAGGGTGCTGCGCTCGTCGCCGTTCTGCGAGACCCCGAGGGCCAGGTAGCGGCCGCGGGGGGAGGGGGCCATCCAGTCGACGGCGCTGCGCTCGCCGAGGGTGCCCGGGTCGAAGAGCTGCCGCGGCGCCGACCACGCGCCCGCCGCGCTGCGCTCGCTGGTCATGACCACGGCCTGCTCGCGGTCGCCGTCACGCTTCGTGTAGAAGATCCGCGATCCGCCGACGGAGGCGCCGCGGAGGTTGCCGATGGCGAGCAGCTCGCCGAGCCGGCGGGTGATGTCCGGCCGGGGGTGCGCGGCCAGGTACGACTCGCTGCGGGCGTTCTGGGCCTGCACCCAGGCGGCAGTGACTGCCGACTCGGTCTCGAGCGCGCGGTAGGGGTCGGCGACCTCGACGCCGTGGAGGGTCTCGGTGACCGCGCCGGCGCGGGCGGGGGCGTTGATGGCGTCGGTGTCGCGCGCGGCGTGGGGCGGGTTTACCGCGACCGGTAAGATGGGCGCGGCGTGGGGCGGCGTCGGCGGGGCGATGGGGCGCGCGCACGCGAGGGCCGCGAGGGGGAGGAGGGCGAGGAGGGGGCGTCGCATGACGGCGGAGGATGCCACCGAGCGGTCGCGGGGCGGGAGTCGCCAACCCGCCCGCGGTGTGGGGTATGGTCGCTGCTACGATGTTGACCCGACGAGATCTCCTGACCGGTGTGGGCGCCTCGGTCGCGCTCGGTACCGTGGGCTCCGGCTGCGATGACACCGCCACGCCTGCGGTGGCCGACGCGGGGGTGCCGATCTACGACAGCGGCCCGGCCGTCGACGGCGGCCCCGCCGTCGAGATGGTGGACTTCCTCCACGGCGTCGCGAGCGGCGATCCCCTCACCGACCGGGTGATGCTCTGGACCCGCGTGACGCCGCGCATGGGCGTCGAGGGCACGGCGGTGGTGCGCTGGGAGCTGTCCTCCACCGTGGACTTCGCGGCCATCGTCAGCAGCGGGAGCTTCAACACCGCCGCGGCGCGGGACTACACCGTGAAGGTCGACGCGGGCGGGCTCAGCGCCGGGACGACCTACTACTACCGCTTCTCCGTCGGCGCCGCGCGCTCGCCGGTGGGCCGCACCCGCACCGCGCCCGCCGGGGCCGTCGACCGGCTGCGCTTCGCCGTGGTGTCGTGCTCCAGCTACGCGCATGGCTACTTCCACGCCTACCGCGACGTCGCCGAGCGCGCCGATCTCGACGCGGTGATCCACCTCGGGGACTACATCTACGAGTTCCCGAACTACCTCTACGGCAACGTGCGGACCTACGACCCGCCCACGCCTGTGGTCACGCTCTCCGACTACCGCCGGCGGCACGCCCACTACAAGCGCGACGCCGACCTGCGCGCGGCGCACCAGCAGCACCCCTTCATCACCATCTGGGACGACCACGAGTTCGCCAACAACACCTGGCGCGACGGCGCGGACAACCACTTCCCCGAGACCGAAGGGGCGTGGAGCGTCCGCAAGGCCGCCGCCCTCCAGGCCTACTTCGAGTGGATGCCCATCCGCGAGCTGCCCAACGGGCGCATCTGGCGCAGCTTCTCCTTCGGCAACCTCGTCGACCTGGTGATGCTCGACACCCGCATCTGGGGGCGCTCGATGCAGGAGGTCGAGCCCACCGCCAACCCGGCCCGCACCCTCCTCGGCGCCGACCAGGAGCAGTGGCTCCTCGGCCGCGTGTCGACCTCCACCGCGCGCTGGAAGGTGCTCGGGCAGCAGGTGCAGGTCAGCCCCATCCGCCCCGACGCCAACCCCGACGGGTGGGAGGGCTACCCCGTGGCCCGCACCCGCTTCCTCCAGGCGCTCACCACCATGCGCTCGGCCAACGTCGCCGTGCTCACGGGCGACATCCACTCGTCGTGGGCCATGGACGTCGCGATCGATCCCTTCACCCCCGCGGCGTACAACCCCGCCACGGGGCAGGGCTCCCTCGGGGTGGAGTTCATCACGCCCGCCATCACCTCGCCGGGCGACTCCCCCAACGCCGACGGCGCGACCTTCCTCTCGCAGAACCCCCACCTGCGCTACGCCAACCCCGCGCTGCGGGGCTTCATGATCCTGGACTGCACCCCGGCGCGCCTTCAGGCCTCGTGGTTCCACCTCCCCGCGGGGAGCATCGAGATGCGCGACCGGCAGCGCACGGCCTTCAGCGCGGCGTGGAGCACCCTCCACGGCGCCAACCGGCTCTCCGCCGGCGGCGAGGCCGCGGCGCCTCGCGACAACCCCCCGGCGCTCGCGCCGTGGGAGCCCGCCTGACCGCGCGGGGTCGCATGAACTCCCGTCCGGTGCGTCGCTGGCTGGGTCTCGGGGTGCTCGCCACGGCGTGCGCCCTGGGGGTGGACGTCATCGACCCCAACGAGTTCGACGGCGGCGAGCTGCTGCCGAAGAAGGACGCGGGCGCCGACCTCGACGCCACGGTCATCCCGGACGGCGGGGTCACGGGCCGGGTGTGCCGCAACCTCGACGACTGCACCGGGCCCGACCTCTGCGCCAACGCGCAGGCCTGCGTGGCGCACCGCTGCGTGGTGGTCGGCGGCAACGCGGGCTGCGACGACGGCGTGGCGTGCACCGACGACACCTGCGACGCCGCCGGGGGCCGCTGCGCCCACGCCGCGGTCGACGCGCGGTGCCCGTCGGGGCGCTTCTGCGCCGGGGCGCGCGGCTGCGTCGACCTGGTGCCGTGCGAGCGCGACGCGGACTGCGCGGCCCTCGCGGGCGACGTGTGCTCCGGCGCCTGGACCTGCGACACCGTCCGGCTGCGATGCACCCAGGGCGCCCCCTACGACTGCTCCGACGCCGACCCCTGCAACGTCGACGTGTGCACGCCCGACGGCACGCCGCCGACCTGCGGGCACCGCGTGGCGGACTTCCGCAGCGACCCCCTGCACTGCGGCGCGTGCGGCAACGCGTGCGCCGTGGGCCCGCACCAGACGACGAGCTGCGCCGCGGGGGTGTGCGCGTACACCTGCGAGACGGCGTACCTCGACACGGACCGCTCGCCCGCCAACGGGTGCGAGTGCAGCCCCGGCGCCATCGACGTGCCCGACGTGACCTTCGAGGACACCAACTGCGACGGCGTCGACGGCGACGCGCGCGGCGGGGTCTTCGTGTCGCCGCGCGGCGACGACTCGGCCGACGGGTCGATGATGGCCCCGCTGCGCACGCTCACCGCGGCGGTCGCGGCGGCGGCGCGCTCCACGCCCCGGCGGGTGGTGTTCGCCGCGGTGGGGAGCTACCCCGGGGCGCTCGAGCTGCGCGCGCCGGTGAGCATCTACGGCGGCTACGACGACGCGCGCTCGTGGGCGCGCACCCGCGACGCCGCGACGGTGATCGAGCCCGGCGCGGACGGTGTGGTCATCCGCGGGGTGACGGACAACGTCGAGCTGCAGCTGGTGACGGTGCAGTCGGCCGCAGCGACGATGCCGAGCGCGTCGGCCTACGGCGTGCGGGTGATCGGGTCGAGCGGGCGGGTGCTGCTCAACACCTGCGTGATCACGGTGGGCGACGGCGCGCCGGGCGCCGCGGGCATGCCGGGAATGACGGGCGCGACCGGGGCCGCGGGCGGCACGGCAGGTCGGCCGACGTCGGGCGCGGCGGGGCCGTCGATGTGCGGCAGCGCGGGCGGCTCGGGCGGCTCGGGGGTGAGCGGCACCAACGACGGCAACCCCGGCGCGCCGGGGCAGGGCAACATGGCGGGCGCGGGCGCGGGCGGCGCTGCGGGGCGGCAGGGCGGCGGGTGCTGCAGCTCGTCGAGCAACGTCGGGCGGCCGGGCACCCCGGGCGGCGTCGGCAGCCCCGGGGCCACCGGGACCAATGGCATGGCCGCGGCGGTCTTCGGCACGGTGCGCAATGAAGACGGGGTGTACCTGCCCGCCAACGCGACGGCGGGCACCGACGGCAGCGGCGGCGGCGGCGGGGGTGGCGGCGGCGCGGGCGGCGGCGATCGCGACGGGTGCCCCTTCTGTAGCTCGGGCACGAGCGGCGGCGGCGGCGGCGGCGGCGGCGGCGGGTGTGGCGGCCGCGGCGGCGCGGGCGGCGCGTCGGGCGGCGGGAGCATCGCCGTGATGAACGTCGGCTCCACCCTGCGCGTCGAGCGCTGCCAGCTCAGCACCGGGCGCGGCGGCGTGGGCGGCGCGGGCGGCATGGGCGGCGCTGGGGGTTCGGGCGGCGCCGGGGGCGCGGGCTCGGGCGGCAGCCGCACGGCGGGGCAGGGCGCCCCCGGGGGGGCGGGCGGCGCAGGAGGTCCGGGCGGCGGCGGCGGCGGCGGGGCGGGCGGCCCGTCGGTGTGCGTGTACTCGACGGCCACCGCGACGACGATGACGGCGATGACGTGCATGCGCGGCGCGGGGGGCGCTGGGGGCGCGGGCGGCGGCGGCCCGGCCGGCGGCGGCGCGATGGGCCCCGTCGGGGTCGCCGAAGACGTGCGCGCGGCGATGCCCTGACGAGGGCGCCCTTCGGCCCGGCCGCGCGACCCGGCGGGCCTCCCTGGTTGACGCGACCCCCCGGCGCGGCATAGCCCATCGCACCGCAACCGCCATGACCACCCCCGACGATCTCGACCTCGCGGCGCAGCAGTCGACGGCCCTCCGCGCCCTCGACGCCGCCGACTCCTCCGAGGCGCTCGAAGCCTTCTACCGCGCCTGGCTCGCGCCCTCCGGCGTCACCACGCGCCTGAAGCGCGGCATCGGCCGCCTCCCCGCGGAGCAGCGCGCGGCCTTCGGCAAGGACGTCAACGCGCTGCACACCGAGCTCGAGTCGCGCTTCCACCAGCGGCGCGAGGTGGTCAAGACCCGCGAGCTCGCCGCGCGCATCGCCGCCGAGGCCCGCGACGTGACGCTCCCCCCGCGGCCGCGACCGGCGGGCGCGTACCACCCGGTGACGCTCGTGATGCGCGAGGTGCTCGACGTCTTTCAGCGCATGGGCTTCTCGGTCTTCGAGTCGCCCCACGTCGAGACCGACGACTACAACTTCGGCCTCCTCAACATGCCCGCCGACCACCCCGCGCGCGACATGCAGGACACCTTCTACCTCGACGGCGAGCGGCTGCTGCGCACGCACACCTCCGCGGGGCAGATCCGCGCGATGCGCGAGCTCGGGGCCAACGGCACGAGGCCCGTGCGCGTGGTGCTCCCGGGGCTCTGCTATCGCAACGAGAACATCACCACGCGGAGCGAGATCCAGTTCCACCAGGTGGAGGGGCTGCTGGTGGGGCGGAGCGTTCGCATGAGCGACCTCAAGGGCGTGCTGCTCCAGTACGCGCGCCTGCTCTTCGGCCCCGAGCAGCGGGTGCGCCTCCGCGGGAGCTACTTCCCCTTCACCGAGCCCTCCGTCGAGGTCGACATCCGCTGCACCCTCTGCGCGGGCAACGGGTGCCGGGTGTGCAAGCAGACCGGGTGGCTCGAGCTCCTCGGCGCCGGCATGGTGCACCCCGTGGTGCTCGCCAACGGCGGCTACGACCCCGCCGAGTGGCGCGGCTTCGCCTTCGGCATGGGCATCGAGCGCACCGTGCTCCAGCGCTACGACATCCACGACATCCGCTACCTCTTCGGCAACGACCTGCGGCTGCTCCAGCAGTTCCGCTGAGAACACCGTCATGCGCGTCTCCCTCTCCTGGCTGCGATCCTTCGTCCCGGTCACCCTCGACTCCCCGGCCCTGGTCGAGCTGCTCACCCGCGCCGGCCTCGAGGTCGACGCGGTGCACACCGTCGGCGTCCTCGACCCGCGGGTCCGCGTCGGCCGCGTGGTCGCCCGCAAGGCCCTCCAGAACGCTACGAACTTCGTCATCGACGCGGGCCCCGAGCACCGCTCCGTCAACGTCGTCTCCAAGGCCCCCAACGCCGAGCGCTTCGACGTCGGCGCCGCGGTCGCCATCGCCCTCCCCGGCGCGACCCTCATCGACGGCCACGGGGACGCCTTCGCGCTCGTCACGGTGGGCAGCGCCAAGGTCTACGGGGTGCAGTCCGACGGGGTGCTCTGCTCCGAGCGCGAGCTCGGCGTCGGCGACGACCACTCCGGGCTCATGGCCTTCGACACCGACGCCCCCGTCGGCACCGCCCTCTCCGCGGTGCTGCCGGTCCCAGCCCACGGCGAGGCCGACGAGGTGCTGGAGGTGGCCATCCTCCCCAACTTCGCGCGCTGCCTGTCGATGGTCGGCGTCGCCCGCGAGGTGGCCGCCCTCACCGGGGTTGAAGGGCGCTACGACGTCGCCCTCGACGAGCTCGCGGTCACCCCCGGGGAGCTCGACGCCCACGTCGAGGCGACGGACTCGTGCCGGCGCTTCAGCACCGCGCGCGTCGAGAACGTGCGGGCGGTCCCGTCGCCCCGCTGGATGCAGCGGCGCCTCGTGCTCGCGGGCGTGACGGTCATCGACCACCTCGTCGACGTCACCAACTACTGCATGATCGAGCTCGGGCAGCCGATGCACGGCTACGACCTCGCGCGCCTCGGGGCGCCCACCGTGGGCCTGCGGCGGTCGCGCGCGGGCGAGACGGCGCGGCTGCTGCACCAGGGGTCGGACGAGGCCCCGGCGGCGCTCCCGGAGGGCACCCTGGTCATCACGGCGGCGGACAAGCCGGTCGGGGTCGCGGGCGTGATGGGCGGGGCCGACACCGCCATCCGGGCGGACACCACGGCGGTGCTGCTGGAGAGCGCGTGCTTCGACTGGCCCGCGGTGCGGCGCAGCAGCGCGGCGCTGAAGATTCACACCGACGCCTCGACGCGCTTCGCCCGCGGGGTCGACCCGACGCTGAGCGGGCGGGCCATCCAGCGGGCGGTGCAGCTCTGGCGCGAGTGGTCGTCGCCCGACCTGCGGGTGACCGCGACGGGCGACTGGCGGCGCGCCCCCATCGCCGACGGGGTGGTGGGTTTTACCCTGGGAGGTATTGCGAGCCTGCTGGGCCTGGAGGCGACGCGGGCGGAGCTCACCGAGGCGCTGGCGCGGGTGGACATCACCGTGCGCGACGCGGCGGACGGGGGCCTGGAGGCGGTGGTGCCGCCCGGGCGCGACGACGTGACGCGGCCCTGCGACCTCGCGGAGGAGTTCGCGCGGGTGACGGGCTTCGACCGCATCCCGGAGACGATGCCGTCCGAGGCGCTGCCCTTCCACACGCCGTCGCGGCGCTACGCGCTGCGCGAGGGCCTGCGCGACGCCCTGGTGCGCGGGGGCTTGCAAGAGCTGCTGACCTACTCGCTCATCGCGCCGGACTCCGAGGCGCTGCTGGGCGCCGAGGCGCCGGAGACGCCGCGGCTCAGGGTGCTCAACCCGATCAACGTCAACCGCACCTCGCTGCGGCGCACGCTGCTCGCGGGGCTGATGGAGACCCTGCGGGAGAACCACCGGCACACGCCCGACGCGCAGGTGTTCGAGATCGGGGTGGTGTTCCTGCCGGAGCTGGCGTCGCCGTATGGGCGGGGGCTGCCGGCGGAGAAGCTGCGGGTGTCCTTCGCCCTCCTCGGGCGCGTCGACCGCGCGTCGATGCACGGCGGGGCAGACCGCGGCGCCGACCTCTTCGACGGCGTCGCGGTGGTCGAGCACCTGCTGCGCGCGCTGCGGCTGCGGGGCGTGGAGACCGTCGCCGACGACGCCGCGCCGTACCAGCCGGGGCTCTGCGCGGCGCTGCGCAAGGGGGCTCGGGTGTACGGGCGCTTCGGGGTGCTGCACCCCGAGGTGTGCGCGCGCTTCGACATGGAGGGCCGGAGGGTGGTGGCGGGCGAGCTCGACCTCGACGCGCTGCTCGACGAGGCCGGGACGACCTTCAAGACCGTGGCGCCGCCGCGCTTCCCGTCGCTGCCCATCGACGTGTCGATGTTCATCGCGCGGGCGGTGAGCGCGGGCGACGTGGTGGCGACGGCCATGGGCGCGGGGGGCGAGCTGTTGAAGGGCGTCGAGGTGATCGACGAGTTCAGCGGGGCGCAGGTGCCCGAGGGCATGCGCTCGCTGGCCGTGCGGCTGGAGCTCAACGGCGGCGACCGAAGCCTGACGACCACCGAGGCGCAGGCGGTGCGGGTGCAGGTGACGACGGCGCTCACGGCGACCCTCCAGGCGCAGGTGCGCGAGTAGGGGGCCTTCCGGGCGGGTCATGGCCTTACCTCACGAGCGGCTACATCGTGATCGGCGGCCGCCAGCTCGACCTCTTCTTCTGCAACACCACCGGTCGGGTTCTCATCCAGCTCGACGGAGCGACCGCGCCCTCCCGGGTCCGTCGCAGGGGGGGGCCCCACCTTCCCGTAGCCCCGCAAGCGTGCTTCGATACGCCCACCAGAATCTCCTACGGAGGCCATTCCTTCCATGACTGCACCCATCAAGCCCCGCCTCTCCGCCCGCAAGACCGGCGGCCGCACCATCGAGTCTCGCGACCTCCTCCAGGAGTATGTCGAGAAGGACCTGTCGCGCCGGCGCCTGCTCATGGGCTCGCTCGCCGCGGCCTCGGTGGCGATGGGCTGCTCGGACGCAGGCAACCCCACCACGCCGCCGGTCGACGGCGGTAGCGCCGCGGACGTGCCGGGTGACAGCGGTGCCCCCGCCGACGTGCCGCCCGCGCGCATGACGCACCTCGTGGGCGCCGGTCAGAGCGACGACCACGTCGCGGCCGCCAACCTCGCGCTCCAGGAGACCACGGGCTTCGACTTCGTGCAGTCGGGGCAGCGCGTGTACCTCAAGATCAACACCAACTCGGGCGACGCGTTCCCGTACTCGACCTCGCCGGACATGATCCGGTGGGTGACCCAGAAGGTGCGCGAGCGCGGCGGCGAGGTCTTCGTCGGCGACCGGTCGTTCTTCGGCGACCGCAACACGGGGGCCAACTTCCGGCGCAACGGCATCACGGAGGTCTGCGAGGAGCTCGGCGTCGAGCTCACCGTCTTCGGCGACCCGATGACCGACAGCGCGGCCAGCAGCGTCGACTGGATGGACCTCCCGCTCGAGGTCGACGGCCTCGGCCCCCGCAGCGCCTTCTGGACCGGCACGATGCGCATCCCTGCGATGGTCGCCCAGGCCGACCACATCGTGGCCATGCCCTGCGTGAAGACCCACTTCATCTCGTCCTACACGATGACGATGAAGAACATGATCGGGATCATCAACCCGCGCGACCGCTCGCTGCCCAACAACCTGGGCAACCACTCCACCTCGGCGGACAAGCTCCACCGCCAGGTGGCCTTCATGAACAAGGCCGGGCCCAACGTCTCGCTCGTCGTCCTCGACGGGTGGACCGCCCTCATCTCGGGCGGCCCGCTCCCCTCCAACGCCCCGCCCCGCGCCCCCGCCGGGTGGACCGCGCAGACCAACGACGCCCACGTGGTGATCATCTCGCGCGACCGCGTGGCCGCCGACCTCACGGGCCTCGCGCTGCTCAAGACCCTCTCGCCCATGTACGAGGTCATCCAGACCACCACGGCGCAGGCCAACCGCCAGATGATGCGCTCGCTCGCCTCCGGCGTGGGCATCTCGTCGGTCGGGCAGCTCGACCTCTCGGGCCCCTCCGTGACCTCGATCGAGATGCTCCGCACCATCGCCACGGCGTAGCGAAGCGCCCGCTCTCCCCCCCCCCCTCTCTCCCAACACTCCCCGACGAGGTGCACGTCGCTGGGCCCGCGTGGGCCTGCGCTACCGCTGAGCGGCTCGCGCGGTCTCGGCTCGACCTCCCCCCACTTGCCCTCGTTTCCTACCATCTGGTAGGGAGCCATCCCACGATGGCGGCCTCGGACGAGCGCAGCGGGCGGGGGGAGGTACGCGCCGCCGTGGTGCGCGAGGCCACCCGGCTCTTCGCCGCGCGCGGCTTCGACGGCACCGCCCTGCAGGACATCGCCGACGCCGTCGGGGTCTCCAAGCCCGCGGTGCTGCACTATTTCCCCTCGAAGGAGCTCGTGCGCGACGCCGTGCTCGACGGCTTCCTCGCCCACTGGAAGGACGCGCTCCCGCAGCTGCTCTTCGCGGCCCCGTCGGGCCTCGGGCGCTTCGAGGCCATCTTCGGCGCGGTGCGTCGCTTCTTCGCCGACGACCCCCACCGGGCGCGCCTCGTGCTGCGCGAGATGCTCGACCGGCCCGACGCCATCCGCGCCCTGCTGCGCGACGCCGTGCGCCCGTGGCTCGCCGCCATCGCGGGCTTCATCCGCGCGGGCCAGGCGGGCGGAACGCACCACCCCGACCTCGACCCCGAGGCCTACCTCCTCCAGATGCTCCAGGTGGTCATCGCGGCGGGGGTGTCCAACGCCGTGCTCCCGGTGGCCCTCGACGACGACCTCGTCCGCGCCCGCGCCCGCAGCGACCGCGAGCTCGACCGCATCGCCCGCACGGCCCTCTTCGTCACCCGCGACCCCGTCGCCCCGCATCCCCCACGGGCGCCCGCGAAGCGCCGACCTTCCAAGCGGTAAGGACCACACCCCACCATGGCCAGCTTCCTCACGGACAACGAAGACCTGCGGTTCTACCTGGAGCGGGGCGTCGACTGGGACGCGCTGGTGGACGTCACCGAGTACGGGTACCGCACCCCCGACGGCTTCAAGACCCCCGCCGAGGCCCGAGGCTTCTACGCCGAGGTCGCTGCCATGATGGGCGAGCTCGTGGCGAAGGAGCTCGGCCCCCGGGCGGCGCGCATCGACCGCGAGGGCAACACCCTCGCCGAGGGCGAGGTCACCGAGGGGGCCTCGATGCAGGCCTTCTTCGCGGCGCTCAAGGCCGCGGAGGTGCACCGGCTCTGCCTGCCGCGCGAGCTCGGCGGGCTCAACGCGCCGCTCACGCTCTACTTCCTCGTCGCGGAGATGGTCGCGCGCGGGGACGTGTCGGCCATGACCCACTTCTCGTTCCACGGGGGGATGGCCATGGCGATGCTGGCGTACTCCATCCACGAGGGCAGCACGCGCTTCGACGTCGCCGCCGGGCGCATCGCCGAGACGCGCTTCGCGGAGTACATCGAGGAGATCGCGCGCGGCGACGCCTGGGGCTGCATGGACATCACCGAGCCCGACGCCGGCTCGGACATGGCCCGGCTGCGCACCCAGGCCGCGCAGGACGCCGACGGCCAGTGGCGGGTCACCGGCGAGAAGATCTTCATCACCTCCGGGCACGGGAAGTACCACTTCGTCATCGCGCGCACCGAGGAGGCGAAGGGCGACGACGCCTTCGCGGGGCTCCAAGGGCTGTCGATGTTCCTGGTGAAGGCCTTCGACGACCTGCCCGACGGGACGCGCGTGCGCCACGTCGAGGTCTCGCGCCTGGAGGAGAAGCTCGGGCACCACGGGTCGGTGACGGCCGCGCTGCGCTTCGACGGTGCGCCCGCGCAGCTCATCGGAGCGCGCGGGGAGGGCTTCAAGTACATGCTGGTGCTGATGAACAACGCCCGCGTGGGCGTGGCCTTCGAGAGCATCGGCCTCGGGGAGTGCGCGCTGCGCATGGCGAGGGCCTACGCCGAGGGGCGGCGCTCGATGGGCAAGGCCATCGCGCAGCACGAGATGATCGCCGACCTGCTCGACGAGATGGAGACCGACCTCCTCGGGCTGCGGGCCCTCGCGGCGACGTCGGCCTTCCACGAGGAGATGGCGCAGAAGATGGCGCTGCTCGAGCGCTTCGTCGAAGGGACGCCGGAGGCCTCGCGGGCGAAGGTCGACCTGCCGCGGCACCGGTCGCTCTCGCGGCGCTACACCCCGCTGCTCAAGTACCTCGCGGCGGAGAAGGCCGTGGAGATCGCGCGGCGCAACGTGCAGATCCACGGGGGCGTCGGGTACACGCGGGAGTACGGCGCGGAGAAGCTCCTGCGCGACGCGCTGGTGCTGCCCATCTACGAGGGCACCAGCCAGATCCAGTCGCTGATGGCGATGAAGGACACCCTGCTCGGGATCATCAAGCGCCCGCAGGCCTTCGTGCGTAGGTTGGGCCAGGCGCGGTGGCGCGCGGTGTCGGCCGCGGACCCGCTGGAGAAGCGGGTCGCGGCGGTGAGCGCGCTGTCGCTCTCGGCGCAGCAGCACCTGCTCACCCGCACCGCGGCGGACAAGCTCAAGACCCTCGGCGGCACTGCCCTTACCACCTGGAAGGCTTCGCTCTCCAAGGCGTGGGACCCGAAGCGCGACTTCGCCCTGGCGATGCTGCACGCCGAGCGCCTCACGCGGCTGCTGGCCGACGAGGCGATCGCAGAGATCCTCCTGGAGCAGTCGCGGCGCTTCCCCGAGCGGCGCGCGGTGCTGGCGCGCTGGCTCGACCGCTGCGAGCTGCGCGACCGGGCGCTGCACGAGGAGATCACCACCACCGGCGAGCGCATGCTGGCGAAGCTCGCGGCGCAGCGCGCCGCGGTGGCGTAGCGGGAGCCCCGGACATCACCGACCGGCTCCTGGACCTCGCCCGCAACGCCACCGCCCGCCGGCTCGTCGGCGCCCTCGGGCTCCCGCTCCCATGGCCCACCGCGCGGCGCCGCGGGCGCCGGGGCGCTGGTGCCCAATGCCCGCCGAGACGCTCGCGGCGGCGGGCGCCCGGCCCCTGCGCGCGAGGTGGACCACGGTGGGGGTCCACCCGGCGGACCAGCTCCTGATGGGCCCGGCGCTGGCGATGCCGCTGGCGCTGGAGCGCGCGGGCCTCTCGCTGGCCGCGGTCGGCCCGGCTGAGCTACCATCTTCGCCCCGCGACGCCACGGCCGCGATCTCCACCCACGAGAGGAACTCCCCCATGAAGGTCGGACGCAACGACCCCTGCCACTGCGGCTCGGGTCAGAAGTACAAGAAGTGCCATCTCCTCAAGGACGAGGCCGCGCACGCCGCCGAGCTCGCCGCCCAGCGCGCCGCGCAGGTCGAGCCCGCCGCCGACGCCTCGGAGGCCGACGCCCCCGCCGATGCCCCCGCCCCGTCGGCCTCCGCCGCCCGCGCCGCGGCGCCCGTCCGCACGCCGAACGCCACCGTGCGCGCCAAGGCCCAGGCGATGCGCCAGCCCGGCGCCGCACGCCGCCGCGCGGTCTGATCCGCCTTCCCCCTCCGTCCGCTTCGCTCCGCCCCGACATCCCCCAACACGAGACGCCGCTTCCCTCCTCCGACGCCTGGGCGTCGGTAGGTTCAATGCGAACAATCGTGGTGCAGGGAGAGCGGAAGGGAGGAGGGGAGCGGAGGGGACAAGCCGCGGGCGCCGAGCGACGCCCGCGTCAGCACATCACTGGCAGGAGAAGATGCCGGGCATTCCGGAGACGGCGAGGCACATCAGGCCACCCGTGCACGTGACGCCGCAGGCCCCGCAGTTGGGGTTGTTGTCGAGCGTCACCTCGCAGCCGTCGACGTTGGCCCCGTTGCAGCTGCCGAAGCCCGGCTGGCAGGTGATGCCGCATCCACCGCCGACGCAGACCGCGACGGAGTTCTGCGGGGTCACGCAGACGTTGCCGCAGGTGCCGCAGTGGGTGGCCGTGGTGTTGGTGTTGGTCTCGCAGCCGTTGTCCGCCATCGCATCGCAGTTGCCGAAGCCCGCGTTGCAGGTGCCGATGGTGCACGCCGAGCCCACGCAGGGCGTCGCCGCGGCGTTGGCGCGCGCCGGGCACGCGAACGACGGCCCGCACCCGCCGCAGTTGCTGGCGTTGTTGGTGGTGTTGATCTCGCAGCCGTCGGTGCGCTTGTCGCTGTTGCAGTCCGCGAAGCCGACGGTGCAGTTGCCGGTGCAGTTGCCGCCGGAGCAGGCCGCCACGATGTTGCTCGACGAGCAGCCCATCCCCGTGCAGCCGCCGCACTGCGCCACCGAGGTGTTGGTGTCGACCTCGCAGCCGTTGCTCTGGAGGTTGGCGTCGCAGTTGGCGCGCCCCGCCGAGCAGGTGCCGTTGCACACGCTCGCACCGCAGGTGCGCGAGACCAGGCCGTTGCCCGAGCACACGGTGCCGCAGGCGCCGCAGGCGTCGGCGTCGGCGGTGAGGTTGCGGCACACGCCCGAGCAGTTGGTCTGCCCCGAGCCGCAGGTGGTCACGCAGGTGCCCGCCGAGCAGAGCTGACCCGCGTCGCAGTCCCTCGGCGCGCCGGGGGTGGAGCAGGCGCCGCAGTTGGCCGTGTCGCTGTTGAGGTTCACCTCGCAGCCGTTCATCGGGTTGCCGTCGCAGTTGGCGAAGCCCGCGTTGCAGCTCGCGATGGTGCACGCGCCCGCCGCGCAGCCCGCGGTCGCGTTGGGCAGCGAGCACACCATGTTGCACCCGCCGCAGTTGGTCGGGCTGGTGTTGGTGTTGATCTCGCAGCCGTCGCTGAGCAGGCCGTTGCAGTTGCCGAAGCCCGCGCTGCAGGTGATGCCGCAGAGCT
>Ga0247843_1001466_pt1 | contig 47881 bp, 57 predicted proteins | sample LaCruzMarch2017__FD_192420 | JGI IMG/M metagenome (GOLD analysis project Ga0247843, IMG submission 192420) | Freshwater microbial communities from meromictic Lake La Cruz, Castile-La Mancha, Spain - LaCruzMarch2017_8m | ecosystem: Environmental > Aquatic > Freshwater > Lake | place: Spain...
ATAGTCGCAGTCGCTTCAATAGTCGCAGTCGCTTCAATAGTCGCAGTCGCTTCAATAGTCGCAGTCGCTTCAATAGTCGCAGTCGCTTCAATAGTCGCAGTCGCTTCAATAGTCGCAGTCGCTTCAAAAAACTCATATGTTTCAAAAAAACGAGAGTAAATGGTCTCTGCCATTTCTCTCAAAATGTCTTGCAACTCATCGTCTTCATCGGTGTTTCCTTTAACAAAGCAAAACGAACCTATAATGTCTTCTCTCGAAAAATCAATTTCATTTTGCAAACAGTGATGCAAAACATCATAGATACTGGTTTCCAATTCCCGATAATCGGGGTCTTGTGTATTTTCCAATTCCATTTTGTGTATTACGAGAGAAAACATTATATTGTTATTTCAATTTTTGTATTTTTATAATAAAATTGAAATAATTTAAACACTTTTTTCTCTCAAACATACAATCAAAATGACCTCCTCCCCACCAAAACAAACCACCACGTTCGAAACCCTTTATGGAAAAGACAAGAACGGCAAAGAAAAAACATGGCTCATATTCGTGGAAGAACACGAAACCATGGCGGTCATCATAACACAATACGGGTATAATAAAATGACCGAAAGCCGTGTTCAAGTGAATGCGGGTAAAAACATCGGCAAAAAGAATGAAACGTCGTTTTTCGAACAGGCCGTGGATGAAGCACGTAGCAAATGGAGAAAAAAACAGGACATTGAAAAATACGAGACACGAACCGCAACAGAATCGAGAACGAACTCGAGACCAGACCCACAAGAAGACGTTTCGAGAGAAACGGAACCCATTCTCCCGATGTTGGCACATGACTATAAAAAACATTCCAAAAAAGTGGTCTTCCCCTGTTTCATCCAACCCAAATTGGACGGATACAGAATGGTCTTCAACACCACCACCAAACAAATTACCACACGACAAGGCAAAGATTTCTCTATCGTTAGAGAAGCAGGGACATTATACGAAGAATTGATGTCGTTGCCAAGTGGGTATGTGTTGGACGGCGAATTGTTCCATCCTGCTCTCCCCTTTGAAACGCTGGGTATTTTGAGAAAAAAGAAGATTGAAGGAAAAGATGCTGCGATTTTGCGGTCGATTCAATACCACGTCTATGATGTCATTGACACTCGTCTCGCCTTTGTTGAGAGAACACAACTATTGTCTCGCCTGTTATTAGAACACTATACTATGGTGAAAAATGTGGAGACTCTCTCGGTTCAAAACGAAGATGAAATCAAGGCACAACACGCCATTTTCACTGCGGCAGGATACGAAGGCACCATGGTTCGCAAAGCGGATGGACTGTATAAAATAAAAAACAGAAGCACTGATTTGCTGAAATACAAGGATTTCATGGACGAAGAATTTGAAATTGTTGATTTCACGTTTGAACAAGATACGACGGGAAATGAACAATTTTTAATCGTGTGGATTGTCAAAGTATATAGTGGAAGTCAGGAGGTATTGTGCAATGTTCGACCCAAAGGAACAGAAGAAGAAAGACAGGAATTGTTCAAACAATGTCAGGCAGATTTCTCTCGGTTTCGAGGTAAAAAATTATGGACAAAGTTTTTCGAATACACTGCATTGGGTTCGTTGCGGTTCCCCACTACCAAAACCGAATCGTATGAGACTTATATTCGGGATGAACTTGTTTAATTAAGTTCGTCATTGATTTGCTGTTTGAGAGAATTGCATTTGTTTCGTATTTTGTCTGTTGTTGTAAGTATTTTATTTTGGTTGGGTTCTTGATAGTCAGGTATTTTTTTATTTTTTCTTGTTTTTTGTGGTGAATTCTTTTCTTTTTCTTTCACAATAGGTTTGGCCTTAAGTGGTAAAGGAACAGGTGCTTTGGGTGGCGAATACGAAGGTGAATGAGGTGAAAACACTTTTTGAGGTGGGGTAATTTCTCTTATGACAGGCAAAGCCAACTTGACAGGCGAAGCCCTTATAACAGGAGGTGATGCCTTTCTCGTTTTTGCGGCAATCGCTTTACCAACACATTTGGTCTTGTCCTTTTTGTCTTGAGAGAAACCTGTTTTGCATTTCTTATCATTGGGACCTTTGATGTAAAAATTGGGTTCTTCATTATAGGTGGGTTGTGCTCGTTTCATAGGCGAAGCAACCACAATAGGTGATGCTCGTTTCATAGGCGAAGCAACCACAATAGGTGATGCTCGTTTCACGGGCGAAGCAACCACAATAGGTGATGCTCGTTTCACGGGCGAAGCAACCACAATAGGTGATTCTCGTTTCACGGGCGAAGCAACCACAATAGGTGATTCTCGTTTCACGGGCGAAGCAACCACAATAGGTGATTCTCGTTTCACGGGCGAAGCCTTTCTGGTTGGTGGCGAGGCTCTTTTTACGGGTGAAGCCTTTCGGGTTTTACCAACACATTTTGTTTTGTCTTTCTTGTCTTGAGAGAAACCTGTTTTGCATTTCTTGTCATTGGGTCCTTTGATGTAAAAATCCTCCGTTTCATTCATAATAGGTTCTTTTAATCTAACTGCAGACGCCACTGCGACAGCAACAGCAGCAGAAGGAACAACAAGAGGTGAAATGGCAACATTCATTTTTGCAGCAGGCTTTTCGGCAGCAGGTTTTTTGACATCAAGTTTAGCGACACATTTAGTTTTGTCTTTCTTATCTTGAGAGAAACCTGTTCGGCATTTCTTGTCGTCGGGACCTTTGATATAAAAACCCTCCATTTCATTAACAGCAGGTTTTATTTTAACGGGTTCTAAAATAGGTTGAATAGGAAGAGGAGAAGGGGGTTTCTCTCGACTTCCCTTACTCATTTTCTCATTTTTAAGGGGCAGAATTTTAAAAACAGACGAGACAGTTTTCACAAAAGCATCCTTGACCGATTGGGGGTCATTCAAAAGTTCGGCAGCGAACCGTGTCGCCCGTTCCGCAATGACGGAACATTCCGTATCGTGTGTTTTGCACCACCGCACCTTTTCCAATAAATCGGTTAAATCCGCACGAACCTCAATATAGTGATCCATGGGTCGAATCAAATCATCAAACCAAGAAGTGAAATTACTTTTGACACGCAACACGAGAGAACCCGTCGCCATGACGGAGAGCAACCGATAAGCATTGACATTGCCATCCACGTGTATAATGTATTTGTATTTGCTTTGTTCCACATAATTCAAACGAGGGACAGAACGAATGCCCGTGTTCATCATACCCAATCCGTGAATGGGGTCGAACCGAATGGAATTGGAATCAATGGTGCCTTTTTCGGAGACAATACCCACATCCAAATCGGGGTTTTGAGAGAAGGTGGTCAAATGCAAACGCTGATTCGTTTCGGCCGTGTATCCGCAACCACTCGGTCCGCCACGAAAGACGGCCTTCTCAATCGTTTTTTTGCTCCAATCTGTGGTGAATTGAGAGATGTTGTATTTTGCCAATCCCAAACTATAGGAAACGTCGTCGTAATTGGGAATGGGAATGTCATAATAGTTTGTGCTACCCGACAAACTAAACACGGGAAGAAAATTAGCGGAATAAAAAGGCTCGGGTAAATGGGGGTTGTTTCCTCGAAACACGGGGAAAGGTTCCACCCCATTTTTATTTACTATAATGGCATCTGTTAAATTCAATACATAGACCCCCGCAGGTAGAACCATGTTTGCGACGAAGGTTTCGTATTCAGTGGAGACGGACGCACCCTCTTTGATTTTCTTCACAATACATTGCAGAATCCGTATTTTGTTTTTGTCGGTCAGCGTTTGGCGAATGAACGATTTTTGTTTTTCGCTGATGGTTTTGTTTTGGTTGAGTTTGTTCAATTCGCCTTCTAAAATATTCTTAAAATAGGGTGCAGTGGTTAAACATTCCAATTTGAAAAGGGTGGATTTTTTGCCATCCGAACACAATACATAAGAGGAATGATGCAAATGTTCCATCAAATACTGCAGGGTCGTGTTTAACGCAGGAATCGACATTTCCCATGGACCCGAATTGGAAAATTCGGTTGTTTGAATGTAAGGTGAAAACAATTGTTGAGCCTCGCTAAAGGTGTAAATTATTTTCATATTATAGAAACGTATATAGTTTCATGACATATTTATTCGCAGGACAAACAACATAAACGCAATAGGCGATATTTATGAAATGGTGTTCATTGGTCTATTGTTGGTTGCTCAATTAGTGTCGTCCCTTCAATTTCACAATAGGTATTGTGTTAAACGTGTTGCGCCGCCTCTTTCCGTTTTGATGAGCAAGGACAACAATGAATTGTTTCGCATCGACACCAATTTGGAGAAATTGACGGATGAAATCAAACAATTGAGAAAACAGAAACTCGATATTTTAAGCAACAAAAAAGGTTTGAAAATGGTGAATGAAACCGAAATCGAAAAGTTAAAAGTGAAAAAAGTCAAACGTGAAAGAGAAGACATTGACGATGAATTCGATGAAGATTTTGATTTGGAGGACGAAGACGAGGATTTGGACGAAGAAGAAGAAAGTTTTTTCCAAAATTTAAGCGGGTCAGGGATCCGTTTGATTTTTAAACAACCACAACAGCAGAAACCCACCGAAACCGACAACAAAAAGACGGAAAACTTTGAAGTCATCAGGGGTTCAAAATACAATTTCACGGACATTGGAGGCTATGATGTCATCAAAAGCGAATTGATGCAATGTGCGGACATGCTTACTCACCATAAAAAATACGCAAAATTCAATGTAAGAACTCCCAAGGGACTCATTCTGGAAGGACCCCCCGGAAACGGCAAAACACTCATTGCCAAATGTTTTGCGGGTCAAATCAATGTTTCGTTCATTGCGACATCGGGTTCGCAATTTCAGGAGAAATACGTGGGCGTGGGACCGAGTCGTGTGCGGGAGTTGTTTGCTTTGGCATCCGAGAACAAACCATGTATCGTGTTTATTGATGAAATGGATGCCATTGGACGAAAACGGTCGGCGGACGAAGGAGGACACAACTCCGAGCGGGATTCCACCTTGAATGAATTGTTGGTCGCCTTGGACGGTTTCAAAAGCACCTATGGAGTGTTTCTCATTGGGGCAACCAACCGTGTGGATTTGTTGGACAAGGCATTAACACGCCCGGGTCGCATTGACAAATCCATTTTCATTGGATTGCCCGACGCAGCGACCCGCAAATCCATTTTGCAGATTCACATCCAAGGAAAACCGCATGGAAAATCGGTCAATTTGGATGTCTTGACGGAAATGACACAAGGACTGTCGGGTGCTCAAATTGAGAATTTGTTGAACGAAGCCATGTTGCATTCCATTCGAAACAGCGAGACAAAAGAGGCGAAAATTGAAAAAACAGGACTGGATTTCATTTTCAACCGCATTCTGGTGGGAACGCAATCCACTGAAAATCTTTTCACGGAAAAAATGTTGTATCAAATCGCCATTCATGAAATGGGACACGCTATAGTGGGGGTCTTGTCGCCTGACTACAGTTCTCTCGTCAAGGTTTCTCTCAACACATGGTCGCCGAAAACACCGGGCTACACCCTGTTTGAAACAAAAGACAACGAAGTGGTGCAGAGCAAGAAAAAACTGTTCAATCATTTGTCGGTCTTGTTGGCGGGTCGTATTGCGGAAGAGGAGTTTTTCGGAGAATCTATTAGCACGGGGGCATCGCAGGATTTGGAGGAAGTGAAAAAATTGGCGTATTCTATGATTGTTCATTACGGGATGGGGTCAAAATTGTTTTATCCAAATGAGAGCGACAATGCAAAAGAGACAATTGACAGGGAGGCGGCGGATTTGGTGGAACGAGCCTATATGAAAGCCAAATTAATCATTATACATTCCAAAAAATTAATCGATGAATGTGCCAAAGTTTTAGTTGTAGATAAGATTTTAACCGCCGAGTTCATTCACAATAAAATTCGTGCGAGACACATGTATTTAACTGGAGGTAAGTAGAATAGGAGCAAAATATTTATAATAATATGATTTTATTATAAATTTACGGGTTATATTTTCACAATACGTTCGGGTTTCGTTTTTGTTGTTTTCTCTTGCAATAATTGTTTTTGAAGATTGCGTATGATTTCATCCCGTTTTTCCAATTCAGTTTTCAACAGTTGATGTTCTCTCATGATGTCCAAAATTTGTGAATGGTTGAGAGAAATCAGTTCGTCATTTGCACCAGAAAACACTATACCTCCCTGTTGCAATTGGGAAATGGTCTGCTGTTGTTTTTTGATAATGTCCAAAATCTGGTGCGGACCCAGTTGAACGGGAGGCTGCCCGGGTATTTCCAGCACAATGTTGCCATTTGCTTGTTGGAACTTTTCTTTTTCTCGGTTGATTTGTTCAATTTGCTGAAGAACATCGGGTTTCAAGGCAGGCAATCCCGCTTCGTATTGTTGCAAAAGACCGACAATTTCCGCTGTGAAAAAGTTTTTGATGGCGGTTTCGTTGAGTCGGCGAATAAATTGATCGACCGTTTTGTCGCTTTCCTTAACGAATTGCGGATGGGGATTGACTAACATAGTTCTTTTGTCGAAAGTATTGTGGTCATGAGAGAAAACCAAGATGGTTTTCAACGGGTCCAATTGAACGAAGGGTATAGTGTAATTTTTCAAGAAATCTCTTTCTTCTCCAATCGCCTTTTCATCGTCGTATTTTGTTTGCGCCAACAATTCCTTGCGAAAGGCGAATGTTCCTGCGGTTGCGTGATTGGGTCCATACGGACCGAACTGTATCATCTTTTTGAGGTCTCCAAAATAAACATAAATCTCGCTCGACCCCGCACATAACGCCGACGGATTTTTCAACAGGGTTTCCACCGCATGAGAAACCCGTTCGGGCGGGTAATAGTCGTCGTCGTCCAAATACACTATAATGTCTCCTTTGCACAATCCATGCATAAAGTTTCGTTTTTTGCCTAAAGTTAGTTTTTGGGGAAGGGTGAAATACCTTATTTGTTCAATGTTGGCATCCTGAATCAAATCGCCTATTTTATCTGTTCCGTCATCCACGATGATCCATTCCATGTTTTGTTTGGGATAGGTCTGATTCTTGAAACAGGCAAACAAGGTTGGGAAAAAAGGACGACGGTTGAAGGTGGGGGTGCAAATACTCACCATAGGTATTCCTCTTATGGGTTTTGTGGCCATTGACATTAGACATCGATTTCTTTTTATATTCATGCTTATGCAAACTCCTTTCCGTTTGAAAACTCATCCATAACAATTTGAGACAAATATTGTTCCATTTTTTCCTCTTCTTCTCTCGAAAAATAGGGTTTGGAAGCAGTTCTCTCGAAATGGGTTTCTGTGGTTGTGTTGCCACTACTTTTCGTCATACTTCCACTCATACTTTGCTCCAACATTTTTTTGTATTTGTCTGTTTGAGACTGTATAATGTCTTTTTTTTTGAATAAATACCCAGAACCAAATGTTTTCCACAAAACATGTAAAATACAAATACAAACAATAGAGACCACTATAGTAATCCCTGTTGTTTTTATGAATGACAGCATATTGTATTGTTTGGAGAATTAAGGCATTATTTTTTTAACGCATTTTCTTGTGTTTGCTGCGTCTGGTTTTCTTTCCGCCCATTGCTGGTGGGGGGACATCTTGTATCGGTTTTACTTCTTCTGGTTCTGTTTGTTTAACAACTGGTTCTGTTCCCAAAGGTTCGGCAACCTCCTGTGTTGGTGGGGTTTGAGAGAAAAAAGATCTAAAATAAGACATGGGTCCATCAAACCATCCGCCACCACGCATTTTTTTATGCATTTTTCGTGTTCTTTTCAACGCCATTATACAAAGGGGTGATATTTTTTTATGGTGTTCATAAAAAAATATTTCTCTCAAACTACCTAAAAAACATTATACGGCACGTTGTATTTGATACACCAATTCATACACTTTTGCATATTGTTTTTTATCAATTCATTGATTTTGTTGTTCTTGTTTTTTTCGTTGTTGCATTCTATTATGGTAATGGTCAAAAAAATGCTTTCAATTTGCTGTTGTCCAAAACAACTGTTGAATTCCTCTAATTTCATCTTGAAAAAATAAGAAATGGGTTTGTTCAAAAACCTTACGACTTTGAGAGACGGTGTGCTCACTACGCTTTCGTAAGGAACGGCGGCTACGCCTGTTGCAACGCTTACACAAGGAACGGAGTCCATGCTTTCCGCAACGCTTACCGCCATGCTTATGAAAACCCTTAAAAACACGGGATAAAATGCATCGCAATTTTCATATCGGAACCCCGTGCAAACTAAATACTTTTCGGAATTCGCATACCGACTCGTATCGGGTTTGGTAATATATACCTTTTCATAAAAGGAACTCAACAAGAACAACAAATCTATGGTGTGAGACAAAAAGAAATCGAATATTTTCAAAACAAATGTTCCCCTGTGTTTTTGCATACAAACGGCAAATGCAATTTGCGCAAAAAGAAGTTGCCCAATGTCCTGTTCTTGTTCATTGAAATTTTCAGTGAAATCAAACCCGCCGTCCCCCGTGATGAATTCCATGGAGGAACGGTATTTCTCACAACAATAGACAAAATTATCAACGGACAAAATATCGCCCGTTCCATTGGCACCATTTTCTATGATGACATTGGGGTTCTCTTTTAAAAAGACATTGGATTTTTTCCATGACGGAATGTCGGTGCTGGTGGCAGAATCCTGCAATGTCATACCGACATAAACATCCAATGGATTAGAACGCAATGCTGCGGTTGCTTCAATGAAGCCGCCCGGTCCTTCCGCCAAATGGAATGTTTTGATGGGTGCGTCGCCAAAATTCATTCCAAAAAAAGAATAGATTTCAATCAATTTAAAATAGGAACGAGACAGGGGTTTGTATTTCGAGAGACATTTCTTTTTAGGAGGGCAGACGGTGTGGATGTATTCGTATGGATTGGTTATTTTCTTGTAAGTATCCCACTCTCGGGGGTATTCGTTGAGTTTTTCTTTGATTTCGAATAAAAATGTGTGCAGGGATTCGGAAAGACAAGGACCATCTGGTGTTTCCGTTATACTCTTTTTAATACAATCTAAATATTGGTATGCATTTGAATAATTATGAGGCAATAAAAAATATATCATCGTTATAAAACACTATAGGTATGTGTTTATACTTTTTGCGTTATACAACAAAATTGATTTAAACTTTACTTGAAACAAATACTATAATGGATTTTTTAAAAATGAGTAAATTAGATTTATTGGAAAAATGCAGTTCAAAAAATAAATTACAACTGATTGAAATGTTGAAAACAAATGAAGAAATAATTCCGCAAAACACAATAGAATGCAATGATTCTCCTCAATCATTGAATGCGATCGACCTATTTTGTGGATGTGGCGGAATGTCAAAAGGTTTAACTGATGCAGGGTTAAATGTAATTGCTGGAATTGATATTTGGGACAAAGCAGTGAATAGTTATAACCAGAATTTTGAACACAAAGCCTATTGTGAAGATTTGACACAATTGCCACCTGAAAAATTCAATGAATTATACAACAAGGAAAATAAAACGGTTGACATTTTAGTAGGGGGGGGCGCCTTGCCAATCCTTCAGTATTGCGGGTAAAAGAGACAAAAATGACCCACGAAATGCTTTGTTTATGGAATACGTTAAATATCTTGATTATTTTAAACCCAAAGCATTTATTATGGAAAATGTAATTGGAATACTTTCAAAAAAAACAGAAAGCGGTGAAAATGTTATTGACATTATTATGGAAAAATTGAATAAAAATTACAATTGCATTATTAATAAATTGTATGCAAGTGATTTTGAAGTTCCACAAAACAGAAGACGAACAATCATAATTGGTGTCCGTAAAGATTTAAACATTGTTCCAACAGAACCCGAAAAAATTATTAAATCAATACATGAGAGAATTCCTGTAAAAAATATATTAATACAAAAAGAAGATGTTGAACCAAAATATTATTTAAGTGAAAAGGCATTGACAGGAATAAAAAATAAAAGAGAAGCCAATATAAAAAAGGTGCAGGTTTTGGTGCTCAAATGTTGGATTTTGAAAAACCGTCATTCACAATTCCAACAAGATATTGGAAGGATGGCTATGATGCCTTGGTAAAATACAGTGAGACTGAAATTAGAAGATTGACTATTTTGGAACTCAAGAGAATACAAAGTTTTCCAGACAACTATATTTTAGACGGTTCAATCAAAGACAAAATAATGCAAATTGGCAATGCGGTTGCATGCAGGTTTGCGTTTCATCTTGGCAATTACATAATCAATACTCTTCAAACACCAAATCATCCCAAAAACTCGCCCCTCTAAATTGTGAATAATTACGACTGTTTCCTTCATACATGCCACTATCAAATATAATTTTTTTATTTTTGATACATTCAATGAAATGGCTGAAATCAAATGGTTTTCCAAAACAAATATTTTCATATTTATTGTTTATTTTTTTACACATAAAGAAGCCTTTTTTATTGAATTTATTTTCAATGTGTAATTTCAGTTTTTCTGCTTTCCATAAAGCAATAACAATATCGTCTTTTTGCAACAAGGAATGACAACCCTTTTTTATTTCTCTTGTGTCTTTGGAAAAAGAATAATAAATAATTATGTCATTGTCGTCTGTAATGGTTAATATTTGCCCATTTGAATTCCAACAATTGTATGACGGAACACAAGACCCCGACCATGAATATCGGTTGTTTTTAATTGGGTTTGGATTTCCAAAAGTCATTATAAATTCCTTTTTGCTGAATTTTATTTCGTTTGTTTAGTCGTTCAATCTGTTTATACTTTGTCTTTTGTTATGTTTTGAAAATATATATTCACTTGCACTAAAATCACCCAATGTTGTTTTACTTGAATATTTTTTCATTTCGTAACCATAAATATCAGGTTCGTTTTTTGCATTGTGTTTTATTCCCATTTTTGTTTCTAACCAATGTCCTTCTTTTCCTGAATGATTGATGTTTTTGTCATTGACGCATATATCAACACCTCTAATGTTATTATTAAACAATGCAATTATTTTTTGTTTATCGTCATCGTCGGTTTCTTTATTGGGAAATATCAATAATTCCATGTAATTATTTTTTCATATTTTTGTATTTCAATTTTTCTCCCTATTAGGGTAGGTAATCCCAACTGCTAAATTTCCTGTATTGAAAATGTGGAATTTTACAGTAAACATATCGTAAACTTACCAAAAATTGATTGAGTTATTTATTATTTTTTTCATTATACAATGTTGCTCGATTGGATTGACGAAACAAAACTGAATTATGAAGGTTTATCCGAAAATACACATGATGGTGCTTTGGCTTTGTTGTCAAATGTAATACGTAAAAATCCAAATGACGATAAAATTTATTGGGAATGGTTGTCATGCAATACAAATGACAGTGCTTTGGCTTTGTTGAGAGAAAACCCAGATAAAATTCATTGGGGGCAATTGTCTCTCAATCCAAATGAGGGTGCTTTGCAGATATTACAAGAAAATCAAGATAAAATTGTTTGGCGGTGTTTTGCAGACAATCTGTCTATTTTAAAAAAACAAATAACTCTTGTGTCTTGAAGTGAATATGTTTGTTGTTGAACACAATAATACTATGGTTCAACAACAACAAAAAATCAAACATTTTTTATTCTTCAATGGGTTTGAAATCCTTCATCACAAAATTGTCACGAATTTTTTTAGCTGGTGCTTTTGTCGCTTTTTTCTTTTCCTTCACCACTTCATTTGCCAGATTTTTAGGTGCCTCTTTAACAACCTCAACAGTCGGTTTTGCGGCTTGGTTGAAAATGTTTTTGAATAAATTCGCCGTATCCACTTCATTCACTTTTTTGAAGATAAAATACCGATTCAAAAACGAAATGAATTTTTCGTCTTCTTTCATTTCCGTCGCCTTTTTGTATTCGTTCAAATGCGGGTTCTGCTTCAATTCTTCCACCATATCAGCATAGATGTCCTTGAACAGCCCCGTTCCCCGTTTGAACTCTCCTTTCTTGGGTTGTCCGCTTTCAACGGCAGGTTGAAACAAGGCAAAACCATACGTCGCCATCAGTCTCTCGAAATATTCAAAATTCACCAGATATTCGTCCATCGCTTTCCCGATGGAATCCTGAAAGACCGAAATCGTATAACCCAGACTGTTTTCGTCGCTGGGGAACCCCGTTTCATCATAGGATTTGGTAATCTTGAAGACAACGTCCCTTTCGGCATCGGCGTTCTCTCGTGTCAAAACAATCCCCTCGTCTTTCTTGTATTTTTTCAATTGGTCAAACACCAATTGACCGTCGTAGGTTGTCCCGATGAAATACCCGCCCAATTGTGTGCATTCCGCCACGTTTCGCAAAAACCCGTGCAACGTGTTTTGATTCTTGAAGAAATAGTGAATGGCGAACTGACACGAACTGATTTGAAACCCGTTCTTGGCAATGCCATTGTATTTTTTCCCGAAATCGTATTGTTGCCCCACCGTGGCAAACAGCGAACGTGTAATGTCTTTCTCTTGCGGGGTCGCAACGGCGTCTCCCGACCGAATGTGTTGCGACGAATCACCCACAACAAACACTGCCCGAAACGGCGATTTCATGTTTTGTTCGTAATCCTGTAAATAACGCACACACGCCCCATCACGTTCATTCACTATATTGTCCCTGAAAATATCAATGCCAAAGACGAATTCCAAACCAGAATGAATCCATTTCTTCAAATCGCCGCCCTTGCCCACTGCGTAATCAATCATGGTCTTGTTTGCGTTCAAGTGAGAGACCACATTGATGAGTCGGCTTTTCACAATGTTGTGGAAAATACGCAACGATTTCGTATTGTTTTTCTTGGACTCGGGGTTGTTGTCATAATAGATTTCAATGTCATCCTTGGGTATATTGTTCCCCGTCATCAAAATGTCTTTGGACACGGGCGAATGAATCGAATGCCAATTGTTGTTGGCGACGTGAAATGCATTGCCGTATTCTTTTTGACCCGACAGCAATTTCGCCGTCTTGTCGTTTCGCAAACGAATCGGTTTCCACCTCCATGGATTTGCGGGATAATCTCCCGCCAAGTCGTATTTGAATTCGACAATCATTTTTTCATCAAACACATCCCCCTCTTCCGTTTTCATCACCCATTTGTTCGAGTCGTCTCGTTGCATAGGGACAAAACACAAATACGAGAGCGGGTCAAACGGATACGTCGCTTTGAACAATTCGGCATTATAGGCATCATTATCGGCTTCGTAATTCTGGGTTCGCCCAGCAAGTTCGCCTTTCGCCAATTGCAGGACGTCGTTATACGGATTCTTGTGTCGTTTGTCATTTTTGTTGTATCCGCAACGCAATTCGATGACTTTATAGGGCGTGTCCATGTCCATGTTGGTGAAATCTTGCCCCCCCGTGAAATTGGATTTGATCATACAAGCACCGTTTTTGTCTTTGAGGCACGAGACATAGAAATCGATGGTGTTGTATTCGGCGGGTTTCCATTTGAAGGATTGATTCCATGTTGCCCTGAAGCCATTTCGGGGGTCAATGGGAATGCCCAAATGACACGGTGTGAAAATGAGACCGTCGGTATTGTATCGCAGAAATTCACTGTTGTTCAACACGGCGGAACAATTCTCAAACAGGCTCCCTTCAATATAGAAGTCCTTGACGTCAATGAGGAATGAACATTTGTCGGTTTGAGAGAGGGAGGCATTCAGTTCTCTAATGCGTTGTTTCAAAAGAGTGTATCTGTATTTTTCTTTTTTGTCATCACTTGCTAAACGAATGAATTTGTAATTGCGAACGGCGGTCATCCCCGTTTGGGTGGTGTCGGCATCGTCTCCCGTTTTCTTTTGTTGATGTGTAAAATATATGTCGAATGCCATGTATTGATTGATATAATTTCCCGTTTTATCATACAAAATATGTTCCCCATCAATCAAGGTTCCATACAAATCCTTGTTCAACGTGGTTTTCCCAGTAAAGGCGACATTCATGTTCATGTCAATCAAATAGATTTTTGCGACCGAATATTTCGCCGACGGACAAACAAAGAGCATTTTACGTTCGCCATCCGCCTTGTCCGTGACGGAATAATTAGACAAAACATTGATTTTGGATTTTTGCAGTAAATTCTCGATTTGCAGGGTTTCCGATGACGGACCGAAAAAGTCAGTGGGTCGAATGGAGCGTCCGTTGTATTTTTCCGTTTTTTCCATGTGAATCAAATTCATATATTGAACCAACACGTGGTCTTGTTCCACATATGAAAGCGGGAAATTGGTGGATTGCAGACCCGAGAGAACAATGTGTATGCCTTTTCGCAAACTCTGTAAAATCGCTTCCCTGCCTACTGCGCTACTACTGGTTGCTCCGAGTCCCTTGTTGGACAATTCAATTTCAATCTCATAGTGGTCGGGATTGTTAAACACGTTGGCCTGTTGTATGGTGTAGGTCGGAATCAACACTTGCCCACTTCTGTCCTTTTGGTTGGTCTTCACAATACTCATGTCGATGAAAACGGGCAACGTTGGATGCGAAAACCTATAGCGTTTGATGAAACGAAAGGTTTTCTTGACATTCTGCCAATTCTTGATGGACTCTTTTGATTTGGGCAAAAAGAGTTGGAAATCCTCCTCCATCTTGTAAGAAACACGATAGTTGTAATCGCTGAATTTGACGGGCTGAATCATGCTGCCCGCATCGGCCTCGTTCATCAGGGGCGCCATCTTTTGCGTGAATTTCATCATATTTTTGGCTCTCTCGAGCGAATCGTCCATTATTTTTTGGATGTCATTATACATGCAATATTTTTGAATCAAATCCAGACCCCGAATTTCCAAACGAGTGTTGGACGATTTCAACCATTCCTTTTTCCCCGTTTGTTTGATGGGTTCGGCTTCAGTAATTCTCAAATAATATTGTTCGGCGGGTTCTTCTAAACTTTCTTCCAAGACGAAGCCACTCGCCCGTATGGTTTTCACGACGTTGTCAAAGTCAATGCGAGTAATCGCCTTTTTTGACAAATTGTCTTTTCTAAAACGGTCGTCCATGGCAGGTTCAAAAATGCCGAAACGAACTTCCAGTTCGCTTACTTTGTCTTTTGTTGAAGTGCTGATGTTTTTTATATACAATTCAATCATCCGTTTCAACGAATTTGCATTGCCAACATCCATTATATAATAATGATATATGTTTCTATTTTCTTTATCAATTTTTATTGTATAACCACTCTTTTGTAAGAACAAACAGGGCTGTTTCCAACAGCAAATACAAGTCCGCTTTTTTTTGTTTGGCGTCGCACTTCACGTTCGCCTTGGTCGCCATCTCTTGCAAGTCGCTGACTTTGTAATTCCCCACGGATTTCAGTGGTTTCCCGAAGAATTCGAGAGAAATATGTGTCTCGGCGTAATTCGGTGTAGTAGTGTGTTCTTCGTTTTCCATTTTCAATCCATATCGTTTTTTCGTGTCATCATAGATAATGTGTATGGTTTTCTCGGTGGTTTCGGTCGGTTTGATTTCTAAATAGGTGTATTTGTGAAACAGCACGATGGACGTCTCGTGAAAGGCGGAATAGGCAAACAGCACAGACAAATTGTTGGGACTGATAATCATGAGGTCGGACAATATTTGTTGGGTTTTGGATTGGGTAATCTTGTGATTGAATGTTTTCATGGCTTTCGGGTTTTTTTGAATCCAGTCCATCACTTTTTGGTTTTCAGACAATTCGAGCGTTCTCTGTTTTCCTTTGGGCAAAGTGAGATAATCGTTCATACCATGGAGAGAAATATAGAGGCTCCAAAAGAGGCTGTTTTGTTTGTCGGGAAAATACAGATCTTTTTTGCAGGGCAATGCCACGATGGGTGGTGGTCTCTCGACTGTGGGTGGTCTCTCGACTGTGGGTGGTCTCTCGACTGTGGGTTGTCTCTCGACTGTGGGTGGTCTCTCACCAAGAGGACTCTCTTCGATTACCCTCTCTGCGACAATCGGCGATGGTCTCTCAACAATGGGCGCAATATTCACTATAGTGATTGGTTCCATTTCTCTCAAACTATGTTCTCTCAAACTATGTTCTCTCAAACTATGTTCTCTCAAACTATGTTTTCTTGAACCGTGTTCTTCTCTCGAACTACGTTCTTGAACAAAGGACTCAACCTCTTTAATGTTGGCGTTGCATTCATTATACATGTATTGTTTCAATTTGTCTAATTTTTCCTTTGTATCAAATTTTTCCACGGGATAAAAAATTTCATACATCAATGAATTCATTTCTAACTGTATTACCATGTCAATTTGGGTTTATGTTGATTTTTTTATTTAGTGTGTCGGGTCTGGCCCAATTCATTAGACAAAGAATGTCTTCATCAGTTCCTTCTTTTCGCTTTCTATGGTGTTTAATGATTTTTCCTGCTGTTCGATGTATTCAATGTATTTTGACAATTCTTCCAATGTTTCCTCGTTCAAACAAGACATGTTAATCCACGTGCCATTTTTGTTTTCGTTGATGTTTAAATTTGGGTTGTTTGTTTTGATCATTTTCAAAATTTCAATGTGTTGTTGTTTGTCCATTTTTTCTATTTTGATTTTCATCGTTTCGTGGTCAAAAAACTTGGGTTGTTGCATTTCTTCCATTTTCTATTGTGTGTTGTTGATTGTTGTTTTTATGTGTTTTTCTCTCGAAAGTGAAAACAACATAAACACTTTTGGGGATATTTCGTATAATGGAAGAAGCAAAGCAAGAAAGAAAAACCAGAAGGCAAATTATCGAGGAAGATATGTCTAATCGTAAAACAGAATTAAAATGTTTATTGCCAAATTACATTCAATTTTGCAGTAATAAAATTATTGAAGTTGAAAATAAAACATTTTTATCAATAAATGAAATTTATGGACAAATTATTTTTACTGATTTTTGGGAACAAAATGAATACAGAAAAAAAATAAAACAAGAAAATAATTTTGTTCAAGAATGCAATTATTCATATCAAAATATACGCCATAAAAATGGTTGTCTTTTAAATAAATGTTTAAATGTTGATATTAATCTTTTGATGAATGAAATAACATACCCTTCCACATCACAAATACAATCACCTTTTATCGTTTTACAAATACAAAAAAAACAAACTAATCAATTTTATTGTGATGATTATTCACAAATATTAAGTGATTCTTTTGAAAATTTTGATTGTAGTATGATTGACAATTGCAAGTTTAAAATATGCAAGTCACAAGATGACATGCATTTTTATTTTGTTTTGTTTTTTATTGACAAAAATTTATATCCAACCGATTATGAATTTAATGAACCAACTAAAATACATTGTTTTCAGTTAAATAACGTTATTCATCAAGAAAAAACATTTAACATTTTTTAAAAAACAGACAAAGAAAATATAATGTTTAAAAATATTTCATATGATGAAAGTCAAACAAAAATTAAAAAAATTCTCGAAGAAACACAAAAAACAAGTGTTCATACACAAATTATTTTAACGGATGAATTAATTCCAGAATTTATTAAATTTGAAGATGAAATAAAAGAATTCAAAAAAACACAAGAGGAAATGTATAATGATATACAAACAATAAAAAATAATACAAAAAAGTTGGTGGAGTTGATGGTAATTTCTCTCAAACACAATAGTGAATTTGTCAACAATAACCACCTTATTTAAAAATCCCCCTCAATTTGTCGGCAAATGTTTGGTTGGGACTGATGGTTCGAACCGTTTTGATTTTATTCACCACATCTTCATACGACAAATCGGGGTATTTTGTGTGCATCCAATATATAATCAGGCTGGCAGAACGACTTCGTCCCATCAAACAACATACCAATACTGCTTCACCCCTGAGCAAACATTCGTCGATTTGAGGAATAACCTCTTTTGCGTATTGCATCATTCGGTCAGCAGAAGCGGAGTCGTCCTGCAAATCGATGAAATGATACATGACGTCTTCTAATTTCATATTTTCTTCTATTTCGAAGCCAATATGAAAAACATTTTGCACGCCAAAATGGTCTAATATGTCGGGTTGTGTGGATTGTTTGTTTCCCAAATACAAATGTTCATCAATTATCGCAATGTTATTCATTTATAATTATTCACTTTTTATGTTATTTGACGAATGCGAATAAAAAAACACAATAGCGCCGCCATCAATCAATCAATTCCGCCGTTGCAGTAATATAGGGGTCATTCAATTCATAACTGACACCTGACACAGCAACACGTATTTTTGTATCCACGGTTTTAATTGCAACGAAATTCGCATTTTCATAATTTTCATCTCGTGTAACAAAGACCGCAATAACGGGTTTTCCATTATAGACATATTCGGCTCGAATCCCCGCTTTGGTAATGGATTTAGTAATGCATTCGAATTCCATGCCTTCAAACGGCAAACAGATTTCACAACTGTAGGCGACTTGGAATTCCACTTTGTCCATGTTGATTTTACCCGCCGAATAAGAGACCACTTGAATGGAATAGGGAATGACCAATCCTTCGGCGATGCATTTGCCTTCCACTTGGTTCTCGATTTTCTTTTTCAAATTCCCCTGTATATTACCACCAATTTCTATGATGGACAACAAGACTTTCATCGACAACAAAGCCGACGTGAATGGATGCTGAGAATCTCGGGGTTGACTCATTATAGTGATTGATATATTAAGATACAAGATTTTTATATCAATTTTTATTTACGGGCGTTCATTTCATGGAATTGTTCGCAATTCAAAAACACCCTTTTCGTATCTTGGTTCCGCATAATTGTTTCTAAAATAACAGACAATTCGTATTTATCGAAATTACTGCCTCTTTTGACAATGGTTTCGGGGTATTGATTGTCATATCCCTGATTCTGCAAAAACTGATTGATGATTTTCACCGCAATGTCTCGATTTCCATTCGAGATGTAAGTTCCCTTTTCATTCGGCGTTTTCACTTTAAACACAATATCGTTTTTGAATTGAGTCATGAATCCAATCCACTCGTTCTCTTTCAAAAGCAGTTTCGGGAGAAAATTGGCCTTGAATTCTCTCAACATTGTGTCGTCATCTGCCAAGGCATTCTCCCACACCACCTTTTTTCGTTCGACCCATTTGGAATCCACAGAATACATGTATTTGTTGGTGTTGGTCTCTCCATCATACAAAACCACATATTTCTTAACTTTGCGAGAAGTGAAATAATCTCTAATGTCCTCCTCTGGAATCTCGTCCAAGTGTTCCAACAAAACGACCTTTTGAGAGAAAGGCATCGTGTCCAACAGATGATGAAACAGGTGTTTTTCGATTTCGGCATCGCTGATTTTATAAGTCGAACGGAGTTCACGCAACACGAAATGCAGGTTCTCGTGCCATGCTTTCCCCTTGACTTCCATCGTTTTCCCAAAGACATGTTGTCGCTTGGCAATAAGACCGTCCATAATCGTGTGAAACGAAACGGTTTCTTTGGGTTCGTTTGCGTCGAATTGCACCATGACCGCACTGTGTTTGAAATTGGATGGAATATCAATCGAGGTTTGTTTGTAATCCACGGGATTCATTCTCTCAAACACGGAGGCGTTCGTATCGGATATTTCCAATGGTTGAAACAAATAATAATTTTCTCGGTTGATGAGATTGCCCAGCCGTCCGTGATAGTCCATCAAATATTCGTTCTTGTCTTTGATCAAATGTGTCAAGGCATAATAGATTTGTTCAACAGGGTATTGTTTAGTCGCATTTATCGCACGAACGATTTCGTCAATGGAATACACAACCGCCTTTTTATCACGATAGATGGCTTTGATTTTTTCTACCAAAACCGTATTGTTGTTTTTCATAAAATCATTGTTATACGTGGTCTTGGTTACGGCGAGTTCGGGTGTTGCGGGGAAACATTTATAATGACAGTCCTCCATGTAATCGCAAATGTTGGAAAACGGTTTGTCGCCCATTTTGTAATCGATTTGCATTTGTTTGCCATTATACAGGGTTGATAAATTGAGTTTTACGGTTTGGTTCAAATCGGCGACGGACATTTGTTTTTGTCCTTTGTTCAAAATACAATCGACGGAAATCTGTTTCAACATGCGGTATATTTTGCCCAATTGAATCGCCTTCTTCTCCGCATACCGATAAATATACGTGTCGGCGGATTCTTGTTCGGGATGAATTGACTGCAGGGTGGAGTGCAAATAAATCTCCACACATCTCTCTTCCATCGGCAATTGACAATGACTCAGTGTGCGAACACCTCTCCCGATAATTTGTTCAATGCGGTTGAGCGTATACCACGAATCCATGATATGAATTTGGCGAATGTTTTTGAAATCCAACCCCTCTGACCCCGACGTGGAAATAAGAATGACCTTCACCTTTTCGCCGTTTTTGTTGTCTGGACTGGATGCGTATTTCACGTCGTCGGCATTGTTCGCCGAAAGATTGTCGTCTCCTGTAATCATCAAATAATTGTTTCCAGCGGGGTTTTGTTTGAGGAGATTTTTGTTGGCGGAATTGGAAGAATGGCGATTGAATCCCATCTCTTCCAAGGCCAACGCCAAGGGGACAATCCCGCCCCAAAGATAAAAGGCATACACCAACACTATACCCTTGGATTGGCGGATGCATTCGCAAATGGAATGTATTTTGGAACTGTATTTGTGAATTTCGGTGGGGGCAAATATATTCCCGTATTGTGTCGTTTTGTATTTAAAATTGGAAACTTTGTTTTCGTCGTAATCCATCACGCTTTTCAGTCCTATTTCACCAATGCACTCCTCGGGTTTGTCGGGGTTGGCGTTCGGGAACACGATATTGAGGGCTTGCAACGGTTTTTGCATCTTCTTATAACTGAAGGACACTATATCGTCTGTTGCATTTTCGTCCTCTGCATCTCCACCAAAAGTTTCTTCATTCAATGTATCCGTATTGTTCTCCTTGTTGTCGTTGAGCGGAAGGAGCAATTGATTGTATATGGTGTTTTGAAATGTATCCATGGTCGACATGTATAAATCCAGAAAACGAATGTGTCCGTTGTCGATTTTCGTGTTGAGTTTTTTGCCATTGAGTTGAACCGTGGGGTATTTCATGTTGAGAATGGAATGGGGTCGGATAGAGGGAATATCATTGGGGTAAATGCGGAAAGGGAAATTATAGGGATTCTCGCCACGGACAAACGAAATGTAGCCCGTCAATTTGCGAATCAGCAAATCTTTGCCGCCTTCGATGACAACGCCTTTTTTGGTTTGCGGTTCTTTGAATTCGCCTTTTTTGTCAAACACCTCATCGTTTCTGATTTTCTTTCTCTTGTCATTGATGTTCATCAAATTGGTCAAAAAGACGATTTCATTGAAGGAATTGTAAATGGGGGTCGCAGACAACAACACGAACCGCACGTTTTCCGCATGTTCGGCGATTTTTTGTATGTTGATGCCCGATTTTTTGTTGGTTTCGTTGTCGTTGTCGCTGGTAATACGTATATTGTGGACTTCATCAATGATAATCAGACGGTTGTTGAATTTGTTTCTTATTTTTCGTTGAAATACGGTTTCATCCTTGTCCTTCAAACCTTCTATTGTGTTTCCCAATGCACCATACCCATACACTTCATAGTATTTGTTTCTTAATTTTCGTATTTTATCAACAATGACCTCTTTGGTGTCATTCAGGTTGGGGTCGATTTCTTTCAGCAACGAATTGCCGATGCCCGTTGAAATCGACCATCGTTTTTCGCTGTTGGGGTTGAGACGAAATTCATCCACGAGTTTAGTCTCGTCGAAGAATTGTCTCTCGAAATTCTTTTGGACGTTGGGCGCACCGACAATGATGATTTTTTTGCGGATTCCCAATTGTTTCAAATAATATCTCATGTCTTCGGCGATGCTGATGGCGGTCAAGGTTTTGCCTGTTCCCACCGAATGATAGAGGAGCAGGCTATTATAAGGCGTCTGTTGCGAGAGAAAGTTTCTTACGAACAATTGATGGGGTAAAAATTCGAATTCTTTTTTGTTCTTTTCGTTTTCACACAGTTCCTCCGATTTGTTCTTTACATTGTGAATTTTGTTGTCAAATGGGATGTCATTGAACTCTTTTTTGGAAGACAATTTTGCGTTAAAATGGGGGTCGTTTAAATTGGGATACAATACGTCTAATTTTTTATTCGTTTCGTTTTTCAATGCATTGTATTCTTCCAATTCTGTAATGTGTCCCTTTTGTTCTGGTTTCGCCGTTTCGTTAAAGAGAGAATAAGCAGAAGCGGTTGCAGAAGCAGAAGCAGAAGCAGAAGCAGAAACAGAAGCAGAAACATTCTCTATCGTGTTTTCTCTCGAAATAGGTTTTCTCGTGTCGTTTGTTGCGTCTTTTGTCGAAACATTCTCTATCGTCTCTTTTGAGTTTTCTCTCGAAACCAGTTCATTCGGTTCTTCCTTTGCATAATAGATTGGTTTGAGAGAACCCATTTTTTCTTCTTTCACTGTGGAAAAAACTTCATTGAATGTCATTGGTTTTTCTATGGTGAATGTGGGTTTGGGTGTCTCTTGTATGGGTGTTGACTTAGGTATATTTATTTTTTTTGTCAATGATTTTTCTTTTGTCGCAGGTTGTTCGACAAGGACAGGTTGGGATGGGACACATTTTTTATTGATGCATCTTGTTTTGTTGGGACAACGACGACCGCATGGATATATTTTTTTTGTCTTTTGTAAAGGTGGGTTGAGAGAAGGAGCATTCACCAGAGGTATTTCATTCACGATAGGTATTTCATTTACGATAGGTATTTCGAGAGAAGGAGCATTCACAATAGGTATTTCATTCACGATAGGTATTTCATTTACGATAGGTATTTCGAGAGAAGGAGCATTCACAATAGGTATTTCATTCACTGGCTGGTCAGGAGAAGAAACAACAGGGATGCACATTTTCACACCATTTTGAAGAACCTCTTGTGTGCCACGGGGGCATCTCTTGCGAGTCCCCTTTTCTTCAGGAACAATATCAAACACCCATACTTTTTTATCATTAATTATTTGCATAGTGCCTTTGGTGCAAACACCCCTTCTTTTTCGTGTTCCTTTTTCACACTTTTTTTTCAAATCTTCCATGTCGTTATAATAAGTTTATACTATTATTTATCAAATAAGTTGGCAAATTTTGTATTTGGTCAAACATTCATGAATGTTTTTAAGCAACCGTTTTTTTTCTAAATTGTAATGACGAACACAAGACAAACATTCATCGATTTTCTTCCACTCTAATTTGCTGACTTCGGTCTTTTGATAATTCCCATTGTATTTCAAACTGTCTTCATAGTCAATATAGGTCAAATAATATTTGTGTTTGTAAGACTTATAATTGGAACCCATAAAAATCTCCTCAAATGGAAAAATGTTTTGGAAATTTTTCAAGTGTTGAACATCATAACCTGTCTCCTCCCTGAATTCACGCAATGCACAACCATAGTCCTTCTCCTTGTAATTCCGCCGCCCCTTGGGAAAGCCCCATTCTGGTTCCGTCCAGACGATGGATTCGCATTCGTCCAAGATGGTTTCGAGAGAAAAAAACGCCTTTTCACTCGATACGCCTTCTCTCAACTGTTCGAATTTCTCCTTGGAGACAATCTCCTCCATCTTGTATTGGTTGCACAGGGGTTTTCCCCATACGATTGACCAAATCTCATCAAACGTTTTCGTCCGCAAATTGTGTTTTTCTTCTGTGGTCATTTGTTTGACCATATTCACAATATAGTATTTGTTCTGCAGGGAATATTTCCCCCTTAAAAAATCGATGAAACCCAACGTATCTCGTCTGCGAATCATCAAATACTCGGGTTCGTTTTGGGGATTGATGCGAAACAAAACAATGCCGAAACTGGTGATGGGTATTTTGCATTGGCTAAACATATGACCTTCTTTTCCGCAATTGTTGCAATAATTGATTGGTTTGGAACACTCCATAATTCTACACTATAGTGATTTGTTGCCCAGACTTTATTTCATTTTTTGCCGTTTTTGATAAGTCATATAAATATTATTATCAAACAATAGCAACGAGAGAGAATGCAAACAACATATGATGAAATGATAAGCAACATTTGGGAGGACTCAACCTTTTGCGATTATTGGAAGAGAATACCGAGAGGTGTGGATTTTGAATCATTGGAACTCTATTTTGTCGATTTCATTATAGAACATTACGAAAACAACGAGGTGTTTATACAGTTGATGAATAAAATGAATCCTGATGGTTCAACACCCTATTCGAAAAACTATAATTATGAAGGTATTATTGCTGTAGCGTTGGCTATGTTATGGGGTTTTACCATGATTCGAGGCTATCCACCCCATTTTTGGAAACTTGTAAGACACTGTTATTCAAGGTGGCAAGGACCCACCTATAATGAAAAACTGTGGGAATTTCATCGCAGTGTTGAGAAAAAAGTGTGGGAAACATATTTTTCACGCAATCATTATGTGTTGAAATGATCAATATTCTTCGGGTTCAATCCAAAATCCTTTGATGACCCCCACCCGTTTCAAACGGGGTTCATCATAATTCAAACGAAAAAAGGATTGATGAAAAAAGAAATGTTCAATGCCTTTCAACATTTCGTTGACACAAGAAATCATTTCCCCCACGGAATACGATTGCAAGGATTTTTTACAAAAATCGTCAATGTGTTCCTGCATGAATTCCATTAAATCGTTGCTGTCGCTAATGCCACTTCGTTTACTATCACTATCGGTTCGCTCAGTCTCTTCTTTGAACCAATCACTATAGTGTTTTTGTTGATCAAACAAATAGTCTTTAAGAGAAACACAAATGTTTTCCGTATATGAAAGCGGAATAATTTTGGTGTGTGTGTTTTTTCTGTCATAGCCGGTTTGAAAGGTTTCAATAATGAAATACATTCGGGGCATGGTTACATTATAGGTTGTTTTTATTGATTCAAAAAAAATTGAATTTGTTCTTGAAGTTTGAAAAATCACAACCAAAATGACGACTGACACGATACAAAAATACGAAACAACAATGAGGCGCATAATTATCGGGATAGGGGCGATTGCATCTTTATTTTATATTGTATTCATTATACAATATGAAATAAAATCACTCCTGAAAGTGGAGTGGATTGAATTAGATGATTGGAATCAATTCATATTTTTGTTTCTTTTTCTAAAAATCAATTTTAACTTTTTGATGTGTTTTGAGTCATTGTTTGCATTGTGTTTTCCTTCTCCTGCCGAAACAAAAATAACAAAATTTGAAAAAACACAAAATGCATTTGCAATCACGTTTTACACAGGGTTGTTTTATATGCACTATAGTGATTGTCGATTGAACCCGTTGTTGCAGAGCATCGTTTCCTTTGAAATCAATGCATTTTTCTTCATTTGGAAAATCATTATAGGGTTGTTGGTAATGGGTGCAATGGCGTTCATTGGTTTTCTTATCTTTACACATCAACCTGACGGAAACACACCTATTGTTCTTGCAGAAGCTTACGTGGTTGAAGAAGAACCGAATATAATACAAGCCGTTTTGGCACAGTAATGTCTAATCGCATTTTTTTTATTTGTCTCTAAAACAGTTTCAAACTTTGTGCGGGAACTCCATCCACTGTCAATTGAACATTGGCACTGTAATTGGAGAATGCTTTGACTGAAGCAGGTTTGATTTTATAATAAGCCGCAGCAGTAGCGGGGTCGGTTGCGGTCGTCCATCGTTGAAAATTTGACAAATAAATGTCGCCACTGCCGTATTGAATCGACCAATTGTTGTTGGTGCCACACGATATGGTGGGAATGCCGTTCAGTTGCGTCGAAGTAACCAATTTGCCGTCCAAATAACAATCCACGATAGTTGCATTCACGCTGACCAAGACATAGACCCATCGTTGAATGCCGAAATTTTGTGTAATGGGGATGACCGTGGGGGAACTGGTGGGATTGCATGCGGAAACGGCGGTATTGACGGTGCAGGTTAAAGTGGGGGTGCTGTTGGGCAAGTCGAGAGAAAAGTGTGTTTTGTCGGCGGTGGAACATTTAAACAAATTGGTGGGTCCTTGATTCCACGTGTTGATATAGACCCAAACACCATAGGTGAATATAGCCGATTGTTGGTTGGCAACTGTCGCAACAGGCGGGTTGTTTTGGTTCAACCACAAAGAAGGGGACAATGTGGTTACGGGGGAGAAATAATAAATATAGACCAAATACAACAACACTATGATGATTACTCCTAAAAATATAAGAAACAGTGTATTCATTGTTATATATTGATACAAGAAAAAAAGGGGGTTTTACTAATACAAAAAAATTATATAAATAAAAACCGACGGATAAAGTATATAATGTCTGGAAGTGGTGGAATATTGAATTTAATTGCTCAAGGGAGCAACAATGTTTTTTTAACAGGAAATCCCAAGAAAACCTTTTTTCAAACAACTTACATGAAACACACCGATTTTGGAATGCAGAAATTTCGTATTGATTATGATGGGTTGCGAACTTTGCGACTGTCTGAGCCTTCTGTTTTTAAATTCAAATTTCCAAGATATGCCGATTTGTTAATGGATACATACGTATCAATCACGTTGCCCGATATTTGGAGTCCTATTTATCATCCATGTAACGAGACCAACCAAACATGGTCTTCGTATGATTATCGTTGGATACAAGACATTGGACTTCAAATGATTACGGAGATTGAACTGACCTGTGGCAGTGCAACCCTGCAAAAATACTCGGGTGCCTATTTGTCCGCCATGATTCAGCGTGATTTCAATGCCGATAAAAAAGAACTATACAATACCATGAGTGGCAACATAGATGTATTGAATGACCCCGCCAATGCATCGGGTCGTGCCAATTCGTATCCGTCGGCGTATTTTACGACCAATGTGAATGGAGCGGAGCCGTCCATTCGGGGGAGAACACTATACATCCCCATCAATATGTGGTTTACGTTGAATGCGAATTGTGCATTTCCTCTGATTGCCCTTCAAAACAACGAATTGTGGTTGAATATTACGATTCGTCCCATTCAAGAGATGTTTAAAATAAGAGATGTGTTTGACCCCGGAAACAATTACCCCTACATTCAACCCGATTTCAATCAACAGCAATTTCAAATGTATCGTTTTTTGCAAACCCCGCCCAGTGTGACGATTTCCCCCGAGAATTATGACAACACGACATCCATTTGGAATGCCGACGTTCATTTGATTTCCACCTATTGTTTTCTCTCAAAAGAGGAGCAATTTAAGTTTGCCAATGCCGAACAGGCGTATTTGATCAAAGACGTTTTCACGTATCAATACGAAAACATTGCGGGTTCAAACAAAGTGGAACTCAAATCGAACGGCATGATTTCCAACTGGATGTTTCATTTCCAGCGAAACGATGTCAATATGCGGAACGAGTGGAGCAATTATACGAATTGGCCATACGAGAATTTACCCGGCGACATTGAACCCGCCCCCCAGACCGACCCCAACAGCCCCTTTTTCAATGACAATCAAGACAATTTGGGTCCTCTGTTGGACATCAACGGCGACAACACAGGTTATTTTATTACGGGGAATTACAATTCGGACAACGTGAAGAACATCATGCAGACCACGGCGATTGTTTTCGACGGGTCGTATCGTGAAAATACCCAACCACGTGGGATCTATGATTACATTGAGAAATACACGAGAACACCCGGGTCCGCACCCGAAGGACTGTATTGCTATAATTTTTGTTTGGATACTTCGCCATTCAAATACCAACCGTCGGGTGCCATCAATTTGAGCAAATTCCGCACGATAGAGTTTGAATTCACCACGTATTTACCCGCTATTGATACGGTGAACAGTCAAGTCTCGGTGGTTTGCGATGCGTCGGGAAACCCAGTTGGCATTTACAAGCAAAATTGGAAATTATTTAATTACAATTACAACCTGACTATTTACGAAGAAAGATACAATGTGTTGTCTTTTATGGGTGGCAATGCGGGTATGCTTTTTGCACGATAGAATGCAATGATACTATAATGTTCTTTGAAAACTATAGTATAAAAAAATGATTCTTTTTTTTGTTTCTCTCGAAACACACAAAATGTCCTACAATCTTCGCCCACGCAAACCTGAAGAGCCTCCTGCTCCCGCTGATGCTTCAACAATAAAAACACCAAAAGCAACAAAAAATATGGATTTAGCAACAGAAAATATGGATTTAGCAACACAAAATTTGTATGACACAATAAAATTAAAAGTGAATGGTTTGCTTGATTCTATTCGAACCGAAACGGATAGAACAAAAAAAATCCTTAGAATGGAGTTGCTTAAAAATTGTATGATTTTATTATTCAATACGGCAATTACAATCCAGTTCTAATTGAGAGATGCAAAAAATTAACCAGACATTATATTGAGACGTATGAATTGATAAAATATGATATTGTTGATTATTGTTTGGAACAGGAAAAAATGAGTGAATTGCTTACATTTGAAAATAACTATAAATATTTAAAAAACTTGCCATAAAACCCTGTTTTATTTTTACTGTAAAATTAAAAACCAACTTTTTTTATGCATTTTTGTAAAAAATTGATTCTTTTTGTATGTTTCTCTCGAAACACACAAAAAACAAACGATGGAAAACATATCATTGCTCATGGTGGAAACGGACGGATTGAATATAAAGTGGGTGGATGTCCAAACACCAGAGATTGCCTTGGCAGCAGTGAAACAAAACGGAATGGCACTGTATGATGTGTTGGAACAAACACCAGATATTGCCTTAGCGGCAGTGAAACAAAACGGTTTGGCCTTGCCATATGTCGCAGAGCGACCATTATGTTTTTCCGTGGGTTCGCCTTCTGCTTTACAAATTTCGTCTTTCACATCTTCAAATAAACAAAAGGAATATGAAAAAGTAAGACCATCGTAGGTGAAATTCCTACTATTGATTTTACATTTTTTCTTATTTTAGCGTCTATAATGGGCGTTTTAAATGAGAAAAGGTGTAAAATACTGTATCATTTTATTGTTGAATATCGCCATTTTAACGCACATACACTTTCAACCTGCAAAACACTAACCGAAACATATTTAATGAAATACAAAGAATTCAATCCCACAATCATTCAATATTGCATTGAAAATAAAAAATACAAAGAATTAGAGACATTTCATATTCATTCTTCCAATTTACAATCTATGGTCTAATTTTAAACAAACCCTTTTTTTATTGACACAAGACAATATGTATATAAAGAAATTGTCAAATAACTTTATACAATGAACAAGGAAAACAATGTTCTAACCATAAAAACGGTTCAAATTCAGCCTATTCGAAATATGATTACAGCACTCAAAGACATTTTAACCGATGCAACCATCACTTTCACGGCGGACGGAATGAAAATACTCAACTTCGATAAAACCCACACTATATTTGTGAATGTCAATTTATACGCCAACCAATTCGAAGAATTCATCTGCATTCCCGAGAAAATCATTATTTGTGCCAACACACAACATTTGTTCAAGGTCATCTCCACTATGTCCAACGACGATATTTTGTCCATTTACATTGAAAAGAATGATTATCACGATGGTATAGTGTCCGAGCTGGGTTTGCAATATGACAACGGAGACATCAAACAATGTTATAGTCAAAAATTGCGTTTGTTAGACCCCGATACAGAAGAGATGGTGATTCCCGAAGTGAATTTTTCGACCATCATCAATTTGCCGACTGCCTATTTCCAAAAAATCATTCGTGATTTGAATGGAATTTCGGACAGAATAGAAATCAAATCCGTGGGCAACGATTTGATTTTTTTCTGTCAAGGACCCTTCGCCAAATCCCGCATTTACCGTTCGGCTGCGGACGGTTGTTTGGAATTCGTTCAAAAACCCGAGGCATCGGTGGTTGTGCAAGGCGAGTTTTCTCTCAAAGCCCTTTCCAATTTCATTAAATGTTCGCCCCTTTGCACACACTTGGAGATTTATTTGGGGAATGATTTGCCGTTGGTGGTGAAATACCACGTCGCCTCGTTGGGGGAAATCAAACTGTGTTTGTCGCCCTTGCCCCCGAGTGTATAAGCGAGACGAAGTTAGAGCGACCTTTGGTAAAGCGAGACGAATTTTGCGAATGTGTATATAATGACATTATAGAGTTTTGTCATTATAAATATTTGTTGCGTTTTTTTGAAGCATTCCTATGGTGTTTTTTTTATGCTTTTTTAATACGTTTTGTCTGTTTTTTTGAACTTTTTTTATTGTGTTTTTTTGAACTTTTTTTATTGTGTTTTTTTGAACTTTTTTTATTGTGTTTTTTTGATGCTTTTTTATTTTTACCTCCTTTTTGTTTTTCTTGTTGTATTCTTTGTATTCTTTGTATTATATTAAAAACCTCACTCTTTTCTTTTTCTGTTAAATCAATACCGCTAATAATAATATCGTTGGGGGTACTAATTAATTCATATTCATCCTCAGGTATTTGTTGCAAGGCTCTTTCAACATTTGAAACTGATTCAACATCTGGTGTATTTTGTATTTTTGTTTCATTTTTTAATAAAGAATACCAACATTCAAATTTACCATCAATGGGTTCCAAAAAACCCTTTTCATGTAATAGTTCATCCTTGTAAAATACACCCCCCCCCAAAAATATTATTTCTTCTTCTTCACTAAATTTTTTTTTTATTTTATCCCCAATCCATTCATTGATGTCAATGGACGGAACATCAATCAAATGTATTGTGAAAACACAACAATTTTTTCCCGCAAATTCAGTTTTTGCGACCTCAATTGATTTTGAAGCAGAATGCCATATTGAATCTCTTATTGTTTTGGATTTTCCGTGGCCACGATAGACGGTTGTTGTAATTGGTGGTTGTATTTCACAAAAATCACGAATTCTTAATTTACTTTTAGATGTCAAATGTTCTTCAACAACATAATCAATTAAATCTGCTTCAATTCGTTCATCCATTATATTATGCATTAGAAAAAAAAAGACCTATTATATCGGTATTACATATTCGGTCTATGATGCTTTCAGCTTACATATTAGAAAAACGTGTGGGTGTGCATTGGCTCAACGTTCCGTCCAAATTGATTTTGGGAATGAGTGTATTGGGGTAACCGATGCGGTCTTTCAGTGTGTAAGCATTGTAGCCCGGAATCATAACGGAATAGGCGAGTGCATTGGCAACCGCAGAACCATAGGCTTGGCGATTGGCAAATCCGCCATTGGTAATTGTATCGTATTTCAACCGAGCCAAACGAGTGCTGCTGGACACGCCCCCATTGACTGAGAATTGAGGATTGGAAGGTTTATAAAACAATTGAACATAGGGTGGAATCAGTGTTCCCGCATTGGGTGCATCGAAAATTTGGCTCGTGGTAAATGCGTTGTTGGCAGGATAGGACGCCGCATAAATGCCCAAGGCTTTTGGCAAGGCATTGTTCGAAAAAACAAATTGAGGAACAGACTGTGTGGTTGACCATGCCCCCCCTTTGTCGAATTGATCGCTGGGGAAGGACGATGAAGCCAGCGATTGCAATTCGATGCGACCCAACAGAGTGTTGTAAGAAAAAACCAACAAAAATTGTTTTGAAATATTGATTTGATTGACATAATAGTGGGTATTGTTAATCAGGGTGGTTTTGAAGGCTTGATCAAATGAAAAAATATCATAAGACCCATCGGGTATGACAACGGTGTTGGTGCTTCCGTCTAACCAAACATATTGGAAAGTGTTGTTGTTCGATTGTGCCGAAATTTCTGCTCGGGGGCAATGAGACAAACCTTGTGGGGAATAAATGTTTGTTTTGGAAGTGCCTGTTCCGGGTTCCACCGTTGCGTCGCCTTGGCGAATGAAACTATAGTTGTTTTGTTCAATCGTTCGGTTGCGACTCACCAAATATTGGCGTGAATCGGTGAAATAGGCGGGGTCGTTGTTTCGGTTGTTGCTAAATTTTTTGGGAATCATTCCCGAACTCCGCAAACGTCGTCTGGCGTCCAATTGAACCGAAAAGCACGTGTTGGAAGAAGAGGTCGAGGTTGATAAGCATTGTGTCGCCGTATTGCAAACGCCCACATTTTGTTGGCCTTCAGCAATTGTGTTTTGCGTTCCTTTGCACAAGGACGAGGCGTATTCGCTGATTAAAAAACCGTTGGGTGAGGTCAATTCATCTATGGTGACAGATATACGTGGATTGCCCTGCGAAGTTGTATTGACTGCGATTTCTTTTCGATAAGCGTGTTTGATGGGTCGGGCTTTGAACAATATTTTGCCCATGGTTGCGTTGGTGTCTTGGGTCGGTTGCAAACTGGAGGACAATTGACTGAAGACTTTTCCTTTCCATGGAATTATTTTATGTTCAGCATATGTTGTCATGTTCTATTCTTATATTATAAAAACAAAATTTTTATCGTGGTCATCTGTTTGACTCAACAAAATATTGATATAGTTTATAGAATGAAATTCTCGCTTCCTTCTCTCAAAAGGTCTCTTCCTTCTATGGTCGTTCCTTCAATTGTCGTTCCTTCAAGTATCGTTCCTTCTAAAAAGATTGTTTTAGGTGTTTTGCTCCTTGTTTTTCTGGCATTCATCCTTTACTCATTGATAAACAAGAACCCATTTGAAGGATTTGCAGATAAAAAAGACGATAAAAAGAACAAACCAACTCCATCACCATCACCCACTCTGCCAATGAAAAAAGCATAGGCAAACACATTATCCGTCCAATTTAACGATGCTCTGTTTGCCGATTTGTTTGGTGAATAAAAAACGTTCATGATACATGGTTCGCCGACGTAAATTGCAAGACAAACAGGAAATGACAACATTTCCACTATTGTGTCCTTTGTCGTTGTCCAACCGTTCCAAAGTCCATTGACAAGGCTCACGCACCCACTCATGCAAAAGTTGAACTTTGTTTTGGCAATAATAACACGATAGTTGTGATGTTTGCAACAAGGCGATGATTTGTGGAAATTGAATGAATTCGTCCATGTTATAAATACCATTTTTGATGTCTTGGTATTTGTATCCGCTCATTTTTTGGCAAATTTGCCGTTGAATGTTTTCCCGTATTTTTGCGTTGTATGGAAAAGGGTCTAAATAAAAATGTTCCACTGTTTGCAGACATTCTTCGAAAGGAATGTCCGCAATCCACTTTTTGTCTTGTGTTGCAATGCGTTTGGTTTTTATTTTTTGCGAAGAAGTCTCACGTGGTGCATCGAGGTCTTGTGTTTTTTTATGATGGGTCTTTATGAGTGTCGGGAAAAATACAGTTTTCTCCATAAACAATATAAAAATAATTTATTATAAATAAGAACGAGATATAAAATGATGACACTTTTACAAACCGATGAAACCGTATTCGAGGCAGAAACACAAGAGGTTGTATCACCACCTGCGACAGTAGGACTTACGACCATGGAACTCGCAAAAACAATGACTGACCCGAAAAAAGGAAACAAACTATTGAATTACAATGATATTGATTCTATTATGGGAAGAGAACAACAAAAAAACAAAAATGACATTTGGTCAAAAATCGACAAGAGTCTCAAACTCCAAAAACTGGAAGCCTTTGCGGAGAAATACGGAAAGGAGCATGAATATTCGCAAAAGGAAATCCAATCGTTGAATCAGTTTTTCGTTTCGGCATTGGAAAAGGGAAAACTGCAAAAAACAAAAGACGTGATTTATAATAAAGAAACTAAAGAGATTACCAATATACCTGCACTCATCTATGATGCAAACAATCACAATTATACGCTGAAAAACATTGATGTGAAACGAGTTTCCACATTGAAATCATTGACCCCAAGAAAAAATTGAAAAAATAAATACATAAAAACACTCCGATAATGAAAACATAAGAATGCAACAACCTACAGGACTCATCAATTTAGGAAACATGTGTTTTATGAATTCGACGATTCAAATCATCCGCCATACGAAATATTTGAATCAGTTTTTGGACAATAACTCTTGTGAAAAGAAAAACATTGTCGAAACCGTGATTTACAACGAATGGAACGACTTGCGAAATTTCATGAATACCAAACCCGCAACAGTTTCACCGAAACGTTTTGTCTATCAAATTCAACAAACCGCAAAGGCGAAAAACATGGATTTATTCACGGGATATTCGCAAAATGATTTGGCGGAATTCCTCTTGTTTTTCGTCGAATGTTTGCATTCCAGTATCTCTCGACCTGTTGTAGCCAAGGTCAGCAACCCCCAGTTGTTGCAAAACACACCCGCCAAACAATGTTTCGAATTATTGAAAAACATTTACGCAAAAGAATACTCGGAAATCATGGACATATTTTACGGTATTTACATATCGGAAATCTTGTCGGAGGACGGCAACATCATACACAATACGGTGGCAGAACAATACCTGATATTGGATTTGGAACTGCCCACCGACCTCAACCAACCTATAAATCTCTATGATTGTTTAGATAAATTCACTCGTCCCGAATTGCTCCAATACGAAAACGCTTGGTTCAACGAAAAAACGGGGCAAAAAGAAAACATTCAAAAACGGATGCGGTTCTGGAATTTTCCCAAAGTCCTCATTATCACTTTGAAACGATTTTCACCAGACGGGTTGCATAAAATGAACCAATTCGTGAATTACCCAATTGTGGATTTTGATTTGGAACATTATGCATGTGGGAACAATGCCGAGCAATATGTGTATGACCTCTATGGTGTTTGTTGTCATTACGGAATGATGAATGGGGGGCACTATACGGCGTATATAAAAACGGGGGGAGAATGGATGCACTACAACGATTCCACCATTGAAAAATGCAAATTCACGGATGCTCTTTCGTCTTATGCGTATTGTTTGTTTTATGAAAAACGGGAATGATTTATTGTATTGTGTTTTCAATACAATAAAAAATAGCATTATTCTATATTATGAAAACAATTGTTCTTTTGACAGGCGTCATTGTTGTTTCGCTCATTTTAGGTTTTTTTATTGGAAACAAAGAAGGGCTTGAAACAGTTGGACAGCAGACAGGGTCTGCTGTAGCGTCGGAACAGCCAACGGCAGAAGCAGAAACAAGGTCGCCGCCACAACAACAAGACCCCCAAACCATATTTTACAATATATTCAATAAATCCAACATCATCGTGTTGTTTTGGGTTTTAGCCATTTATTATATCTTGTATATTATTTTGAACGTCTCTCAACAGACGCAGTATGTTTCCATGGGTCGTTTTTTCGACATTGTTGTTTTTGGAATCATCATTCTCTATATTGCCATTACCTACATGTTTCTCCCCTTGGACAACCAAGAGGCGATATTGAAGGAAACGGGGAACTCGTATATGCAATACTTGGATGATCCCTATTCCCTCTTTTCTTTGTCGCTGTTTCTCATTGTTTTTTATTGCATTCTTTTTTTCTTCAATATCACCGTGAATGGAACTGACAAATCATTTATCGTCAGCATTGTAGAAAGTCTGGCTTGGATTACATTTGCCATTTTGATTATTGTTGATTTTTTCAAATATGTATTGGGTATTTCCATTCTTTCTTTCATCACTGACGGTATTTCTTCGTTTTGGAACCAATTGCCAAAAGAACAAGCAGTGGCAAATGCTGTGGCGGTTCAAGGTGGTGAAAAGGACGAGGTCTTTCACATTTCAAACAATATCTATGATGCCAATGATGCGGAAGCCGTTTGTTCCAGTTTTGGTGCAACTCTGGCGAATTACAATCAATTGGAGGATTATTACAAACAGGGCGGTGAGTTTTGTGGGTATGGATGGAGTGCAGATAAATTGGCTCTTTTTCCGACACAAGAGTCAAGTTGGCAAAAATTGCAAAACACAGACCATAAAAATGTCTGTGGCAGACCCGGAATCAATGGTGGTGCATTTGACCCGAGTATTAAATTTGGGGTCAATTGTTTTGGGAAAAAGCCGAAAGCGACCCCTGAGGATTTACTGGCCATGACGACAACCGTTCCCCCCAAAACCCCCGAAGAAATCGCCATGGAACAAAAGATACAATTTTACAAAGACAACGCCGACAAAATGATGGATGTGGTTTCCTTTAACAAAACACAGTGGAGTGAGTGGGGTTAATAAAAAAAGGGATAATCATCTGTGGATAACGAAGACGACGAATCATGATGTGACGATGAGTCGTGGTGATGGTTTTTATGATGCGATAAAACTTCTCCGTTTTCAATTTGAGCAACAGCAGGGGCAGTGTTAAACAACCCAAAACCACTGGTCAGTCTTTGAAAAAAGGTTCGAGTGTCGCCACTTGGGTTGTTTCGTCGGTAATTGTCAAACACAGTATTGTGAAACTGTGTTTGTTCTCGAACAATTTGAGTCTCTTCTTCTTCTCTCAATTGCAATTGAACTGCAACTCCTGTTGCAACAAACGAAACGTCATTAGCTTCTCTCAATGTTCCATTCAATTTCATAATTTCTCTCAAATAATGTTTGGATTTCGAATAAAAACACAAGACGGCTTCCACTTTTTTCACTGTCGCATTAAAATCATCCATGCATTTGTCCATTTCTATTTCTCCCGACACCAGAGTGTAAATAGTTTCCTTTGCATTTTTCATCTGCCAACAATATCGAGCCTTTGTTTTGTATTCATCAATCAATCCAGAAAGAAACCGCACAAACAATTCTTCGTCCATCAAGTGTTGCTGGGACAAAAAAGAGGCATAATAGGGGTTTTCAGTTAAAAAGGCAATCGCATTCATTTGGTATTGTTCGAAATCCACCAACGTTTGTTCTATGGTGTTCATGTTGATTGTCTGTTCTTTTTTTCGTTTTTCCATTTCCAACAAACTTTCTATGTTTTTGTATTCGATTGTTTTTTTCCTTGCGGAAATCATAAACATCGTATCTTTGGTTGCGTTCAACTGATCAATGTCGTGTTTCATGGTTTTCAATTGTCCCTCGTATTTTTTAATGACACTCGAAATGATTTTGTTTGCCAAAATTTTATCGTCCATTTTAAAATTGCGTTTGAACAATTCCGTGTTGAATGCCCATTTGTCCTGATGAATCGCCCACGGTTTCCCGCAATGTTTGCAGTCATTGCATTCATCATACGACACTATAGTGTTGATGTTGTTCTCCCAAGCAACAGGTGGGCAAAACGCCTGCATTGTCCCGTCGTATGCAACGCATTCTCCTTCCACAATGGTTGCAATTGGGACACTTGCAATAGCGGCTGCTGGATAGAGCGGGGGAGCAGAAGGTTCTTGAATTTCGGGGGTTTTCCTAATATCGTCTGACATTTGTATTATGTTGTTTTATTTGTTTATGTTTGTTTATGTTTGTTTTATCGTTCCGCTTATACAGTTCTACCTTTCACTATAGAAACGAATACTTTGTGAAAGATAAAAATATAGGAAACCGAAAAGAAAATCAATTGAAAATAAATCAAATACCTGAATGTATCGCTAAAAAAGGGGCAATTCAAATTAATGACGGTTTTCAACTGTTCAAAATAATAAAACAGGGCAATATAGATAATTGTCAAACAACCAAACAAAACACTCAACACTTTGAAAATGTTTTCTCTCATGTATTCCGATTTCGTGGCAAACAATTTTCTCAATTGAATGAAATTAAAAACGAAAAAACACAATAGGACGATTTCGGCGGTAAAAATCGATTTCAAATGAAACATTGTCTCTGCATTGTTTTTGTCCAAACAGATTCCGTCAAAATAGTGTTGAGCCAAAAATAACAAGACGACCAACACAATACTGATGTCCAAAAGAAACAAGACCAAGGTTGAATTGTAATGTGTATCAATCAATTCATCGATATTTATTTCCATTGCCATTTTTATATTTCATGGATAAAAAATGTTTGTGAATTTTTTATTCATGCTTTTTTGTTTATATGTTCAGTAATTGATTTTTTGTATTGAACCATAGTCATTTGAAATTCGTTTGATAAAGATGAATTGTTCAAATTATCTTCAATTCTGTTGAGTAATTCTCTATATCTTTCAGGATGAGTTTCTGTTAAAAATCCATAAAATTCTTGATTTCCCAGTCCAAAAATTATTTTATCAATTTCTTTTAATTCATTCAATTCATTTTCATCTTTTATTTTATCAAATAATTCCATCAGTTTGTCATCATCACTTACAGTTGTCATTGTATGTCAAAATACAACACAGTCTTTATATTATTTTTTTGCCCGTTTTTTTCGATTGTGTTTTCGTTTTATGTAATTGCTTCTTGTTTTCATTTGAACCGAATTCAAAAATGAATCAAACATGTCGTCGTGTTTGTCTTTGTGGTCATGAATGTCCATGACACATTGCGGACACGGTGGTTTCGTAATGACGGTCAAACCGATGGGAGGATACAAATTCATTCTTGAAAAATCTTCTATGGTTAAATTTGACATTATATATTGTCTTTATAAAAAAATCACAAAAACAAACATAAACAAAGAGAGCCTCTGTTAAACAATGGATAAATCCAATACTTTAAAGGCGTTCAACACCTTGTTCTTCCTGTTTTTGGACGACATCATAGGCATCTTTCCCGAAAAAGCCGATTTGGTCGTTTCCAAAACATCGTTTGAAACCATCAAACGGTTGAATGTATCGGCGATTGCGAAAGCGTGGTTTTATTTTGTTTATACGCCCTACAAGGACAAAATCATGGGGGGCGATATTTCCTTTTTCATTGACAAAGATTACAACGAAGACTTGTCGCTGCTTTCCAACTCAAAAGACATCATGATGGTCATTGACAACATTCGTGGTCCCATTCGTGAAATGAGTGAGGCCAACAAAGCCCATTCGCTGAATTATATGCAAAAATTGAGTCAATTATCCGAAATTTATATGGGGATGACGGCGGTTTAGACCCGTCAAAAAAGAGGGGGTTTGCATTGTAAGAATTTATAGGTCATTCCTATAGTGTTTTTGTTTTCCCAAACCCCCGATATTTTAATGACACAATCATATTGGCAACTGAATAAATTAAAATGATTCATGTCTTGAAATTGAGGGGGGGTGAAAGAATTGAGTTTTATCATTCCCAATGCCAATTGTTTTTTAACGGAAACGGTTGTCAAAGGGGGGTGTGATTTGTGAATACCCGTATAGTGTTGAAGAATAATATTTTCAATGTCTGTTATTTCATTTAAAATATGGCTGTTTTCGTGTATGTCAAAAAAGGCGGTGTTTTTGAAAATGGATTTTATGTGAATTGGAAAATATACATACAATCCGCTTACCGTTAAATGTGAATCCGAATAGATTAATTTTGTGAAATTTCCGTCCATGATAATATTGTTTTTTTTGTCTAAAAATTGTATATTGTCAAATTCGATTTCGTTTGCATTCAATATAACATTCATTTTGTTGTATTGAATATTTGTTTTTTGTTTATGTTTTTATACTTAATGATCCCCTCAAATTCAATTTGGAACAATCTGGGTCTTTTGTTGCTTTTCTCCACATTTTATCCCAACTATCCGCAACTGTTGCACTCCCGAATTTCCAATAAGAATTGTCTTTGTCAGTGTCAAGCACCTTATAATACACTGTCGATTTATTATCACACTTGATGGATTCTCCATTCTTAATTTTACTTTGATCATAATAGAGTGGATTTTTTGTAAGCGAAGCGGTGGGTGTAGTTGTAGTAGGTTTCGTGGTAGGAGCAGCGGTCGTAGGTGCGGTCGTAGGTGCGGTCTTAAGCGAAGCGGTCGTGGGTGCAGAATTGACTGTTGAAGCAGAACGAACCAAACTGTTTGCGGAAAATGTGGATGAATCCGCTGACGCAACCTCTGTCGCAGCAGTCGTTGGAGCAGCGGTCGTAGGTGAAGCAGTCATAGGTGAAGCAGTCGTAGGTGAAGCAGTCGTAGGTGAAGCAGTCGTAGGTGAAGCAGTGGTTGGTGAAGCAGTGGTTGGAGCAGCAGTTGTTGGAGCAGCAGTTGTTGGAGCAGCAGTGGTTGGAGCCATGGTTGGAGCCATGGTTGGAGCAAAAGTCGCAAGCGAAGCGGTCGTTGGTGCAGCGGTCATAAACGGAGTTGTCGTTGGCGAAGCGGTCGTTGGTGCAGCGGTCATAAACGGAGTTGTCGTTGGCGAAGCGGTCGTTGGTGCAGCGGTCATAAACGGAGTTGTCGTTGGCGAAGCGGTCGTCGCAGCAGTGGTTGCCCCATCATAAGAAGTATAATTTCCATTGGACACAATAGGTTGTGTTGTGGTTAGGTTCAATAAAATATTTAAAATACCACTATTTTGGGCATTGACAATTTGAGAAGTGTTCAACAATGAATTCATAAATAAATCGGCATCGTCTTTATTGACAACATAGGCTTGGGATACAGAATTGCGAAAAGCGAGTTCCGTGGAACTCAATTGAGAAGACAGCGTTTGAACTTGTTCGTATGCATTTCGTGCATCTTGAGAACCATTGTAGGCGGTTGAATTTACAGGGTATTTTTCTGTCAAAAATTCAACCGTTTTGTTGATGTTTTTTTTAACTTCATCAATGGTTTGGTCAATGGTCAAACACAATTTATTGATTTTATTTTTTCCAAAGACACTTACGGTTTCCATGGGGGAATTAGTTAAATAATTGGGATATTCAGTAGGAAATGGCATGATAGAAACAGAAATGGGTTGGGTTACAGACGAATCATACCATGGTGATACATTCACAATGTTTTCTAATGGTTCATACACCGAAAAAGACCCGCCACGATAGAAATATGAAACCAAAATAAAAACAATCAAAAGAACAATCGAAATAATTAAAACAAGATTTAACATTGTTGTGTATATACAATGATGGATAAAAAAGATTATAACAATAACCTAAAATATCTTGATACAGAGTATAATGATTTCATATTCAAAAATAACATCGATTGTCTTTCTTTTGACCATCCTTTTCATTTCATTGTGGATGACAACCTACAAAAAAGACGAAACAACCGAATCGTTCGCCCTACTTGACAAACTGGGACCTATTGTGTTTGACTCTTCGCTTTTATCGACAGAAAAGATTGATGCCATGAAGGCATTGAATCCGCCCATCGACGACGAAACAATCGCCGCCTTTTTGAATTCGGGGAATGACCCCGACGGTATTGTGTCCGACATCAAAACCTATTTAGGCAGTTGCCCTGCTGACGACACTTATGCAACCACAGATGAATGAATTCTGGTTCATTCGGTAAAAAACCTACGCAAAACACTATAGTGTGGTTTTTCATCATGTTGCAAGGAATAGCAATGCTGTAAATATTTGAAAATGTCGGTTTCGGCAAAAAAGGCGGCAAGACATTCCAATTTTTTCCATTCCCGTTTTTTCAACATTTCGGGATGTTTGATATGGTGTTCGGGATACACAATTTTTTCTCTCGAATGCATGTTGGCTGTGTCTTGTATGTCGCAAGTGTCGTTGCCATTAGGAAATCCAAAACACAAAAACAAATAGACAAACCCCAGCGAAATCAAATCATCACGGCGACTGGGTTCGTGTCCATTGTGAATAAAATAACTAATATATTGAGGAGTTCCTATAATGTCTTCTCTCAAACCATTGGGTTTGTGTTGTCCATTCTCATCCAAATAAAAAGTTGAAAACCCGAAATCAATCAAATGTATGATGTCGCCGCCGTTTCGAAACATAAAATTAGAGGGTTTGATGTCCCGATGAATGACACCATACTTGTGTATGTTTTCAATCAAGGAAATCATTTGTATAATATAATGGCTGGGGTTTCGAGAGAACGTTTCGACAGTGCAAGGACAATCATAATAGGTCATAATCATGGTCGGCAACGCATTGTGCAAACCAAACCAATACAGCAAGGGTATGCCGACACATCCATTTTTAAACAAAAAATGCAACATTTCCGTTTCGTGTTTCAACAGGCGACTCTGGTTATTCATTTCGATTTTGATGGCGACGACTTCTCTCGTGAATCGATTTTCTCCTTTGAAGACTTCGCCGAATTTTCCTTTACCGACGAATTCAATGATTGAATATTTTGAATCCATGCGATGATAAAACATAATATTGTCTCTTTATATTTAAAATGCAGTCCGTCAATTTCCCAAAAATGTATTTAATCATGATGGCAACACTTTATCTGGTGTATTTTATGATTTTCATAGGGATTGCGTCCGTCAATTATACTTATTTGCGTGATTTTAGTAGTTTCGTTCAGTTTTGCGTCGCCGTGTTTTTAATCTATAAATTCAATCCCTTTTTCAATAACAGTAAAATAACATTGAGTGAAGGTGATTCCATTGTCATCAACGGTTCAGGAGTGTTTTTGCTCATCAATTTAGGTGCAACCGAATTTGCGATACGTTTCTATAATGACATTATACACAAAAGTAAATTAGACACTATACCTGAAATCATCACAACCTACAATGGAGAATACAAAAACAAGCAACGCTAATATTTATGACAAAACATTGCAGGATATTTCCACCGAGGTCTTCAATGTCTTGAAAACAAAGTTTGTGGGAGACGTTTTGAGAGAAATGTTGGACAAATTGGTCGCCTATCAATACGTCGATGAAATATACAAAATCAAACAGGGTCGATTCATTCGTTGGATTACACCCAAAGGCGTTTTGACAAACGGGGCTATTGTGGCAGACATTAAATTTTTAGACAACGGAACACATGTGTTGTGTAAAAACAGCCGAGGGGGGTTCATTCAAATCAAATTTGACCATTCCATTCTTTTTCAAAAACTAACACCAGACGAAAATCTCATTTTAACCGCCAACAATATGATGACGACGTTATAATTGAATGATGACTTCTTCGAGAGATGGGTATAAATTCACAGGTATGGTTGTATGAGCATTCATATTCGTTGGTGTAAGTGTATGATGGTGGTGATGAGACAAATGTTGTTTGTGATTGTATTTTCGGGTAATTTTGCCCAATTTAACGTTTTTCTTTTTGGTGTAAGCATGGACAATATAGAAAAAATCTTTGATGAGGTGCATCAGTTTTTTTGACACAAAAATATCGTTCTTTCTCTCGAAATCGGTTTTGAAGAAATCATTTATTTTGGATTCGTTAAAAAACATCGATATTTCGGTCTTGTGTTTATGGATGCTTTTGATTTCTTTTGAATCGAAAATACTGACGGGTTGAGAGAACAATCGGGTTAGTATGGTGTATTTGCTTAAATTATGATGGTAGGGTTGTGGCTGTATATAATAAATTTTCTTGTTGATCATTTTAGGATGGTATGCGTCGTCAATGAAACAAATCTCGGTATTTTTGGACAATACTGAACAGTTGATGAAATCGTCGTATGTTTTCTTTTGTGTGGTTCTTGCGAATTCGATGATTTTGTTTTTTATTTTGAATGCATAAATAATTTTATCAAAAAGGGGAATATCTTCCTTGATGGTTGGTATTTTGGAACAAATATAACGGATGATTAAATTCACCCAATCCACGGTGGATTGATTGTTTGTGTAAATGAAAATTTTATAGCATTTTCCTTGAATCTTCTTAAAATATAAAAATTCTAAAATGACTAAAATACCATATCGCAAAAATTCAGGATACAAATCCATTATTTTCTTCAACAATTGAAAAGCACCCTCGTTGTATTTATCGTCAGAGGTTAAATAAACGCAGTTTGTTTTCACTATAGAATCCCATAAATAATACAAATGCCCGAATGACCCCAATGTTTCATCGAAATCAAACACAAAGACCTTTTGTAATTTTTTCCTTGATTTAATAAATGGATGAAGTTTTATACATCCATTTATGTTCATAATAATATGTGCGTTTTTTATTTTACAATCTGTAATTTCTAACTGATTCCTCTACCCGATGATGGAATCTTTGATTCCTCTACCCGATGATGGAATCTTTGATTCCTCTACCCGATGATGGAATCTTTGATTCCTCTACCCGATGATGGAATCTTTGATTCCTCTACCCGATGATGGAATCTTTGATTCCACTGGTTGAATCAGCACCCGTTGCATTCCCCCCTCTTGTGGTAAGCAAACGATGGGCTTCCTTGTCCAAGCAAATATTGCCGTTGGATTTGGTAAGCCCCGAACCTTCGCATGTGCCGTTGCTGGGTAAATTATACATGACGTCCAATTCTTTGTTGGACGACGGTTGGCAAAACAGGCCATCAAACCCGAAGATTTTGCTGCATTCGCTGGTGTTTCCGCCGATTGTTTGCGATTGATGTGAATCCAATGCTTGGTTGCCACTATAGGTGGAATATTCCATTCGAGAGAAACCCTCTTTTTTCCTGAATATATTTTCCATCATACCAAATCCTTCCAATTGAAGGAAAAACGGGGGTAAAACGGCGGAGAGGAAAACGATGACCAACAAAAAGACGATTAAAAATGTTGCATTGGGAGATAAATATTTCATATACATAAATGCCAGATATTGTTTTTTCGCTAAACAATAAAAAGTGTTTTGTGTCTTTCGCAATAAAAATTGATTTAAAAAATGACAATATATAATAGTAGAATCATGAATCCATCTGTTCAATTGAAATTAGAGGAAGGTGGTGTTTATAAATTTACGTTGTCGGGTGTCAATGTTTCGATTGCGAATTCCATTCGCCGAACTATTTTGTCCGACATTCAAGTCGTTTGCATCGATGCGGAGAATTGCAAATTTGATGTTAATAATACACGTTTACACAATGAAATATTGAAGGAACGGTTGAACGCCATTCCCGTCTTCACAAAAGATTTAGAAAAATTGGTGAAAGATTATTGTGTCGAGGTCGATGTCAGCAACAAAACCGACAACATCATCTATGTCACAACCGAGGATTTCAAAATCAAAAAGAAATCTTCAGGGGAAATGATTGGCAAAGAACACCGAGACCGCATTTTCCCTAAAAACGTGATTTCACAACACTATATTGATTTTGCGAGATTGGGGGCGTATGTGGATGAGACGGTGGAAACAGAACAAATCAAATTCACTGCGAATTTCTGTTTGCACTCCTCCAAGGAAAACGGATGCTATAGTGTTGTCTCCAAATGTGCCTACGAAAATACGAAAGACCCCGAACGAATCATGACGGCTTGGAAAAAACGAGAGGCAGAATTGTTGAAAGACATTGCGAATGTGGAGGACATTTCGCAAGTGAATACCGATGAAAGGCAGGCCGTGGAGAGTCGCATTCAATTTGAACACCGTGATTTTCTCTTTTTAGATGCTCAACGATATTTTAAGGACGACAGTTTTGATTTTAGCATTGAAACCATAGGTGTATTCACAAATCAGGAAATCGTCTTGAAAGCATGTGTCTTTTTGCAAAATTCATTTCATAATTTCACAAAGGATTTGGAAACGGGAAAATACATCATACAGAAGAGTAGTTATATGCAGGAGCACTCTTCCACCATGGAGAATTCGTATGATGTGGTGTTGGAAGACAAGGATTATACGTTTGGCAAAGTCATCGAATTTATTCTGTATGAAAAATTCTTCGTTGAAAAACAAATTTTGAGTTTCTGTGGATTCAAAAAGTTTCACCCACACAATTCCTATTCTGTCTTGCGTATTGCCTTTCACGAAAAAGTGGAATTGGAAGACGTCTATAGTAAATTGATTGAGTCCGCCAATTATGCCAAAAATATTTATTCCAAACTTTATACATTGATTAAGTAAAACGACATTCAACCTATTTCAATCCGCTATTTTTTTATGTGCATTGAAACTGACAAAAATGTTTATGAATTCCCATCCATTCGGCTAAAATGTGCATGGTCGCACCAATCAAGAAAAAGAGTGCCCCATTGTTCCATTCTAAAAACAAACAGGCAAAATAAGCCAACGCCAAAACCACAAAACCTTCCACTATACTCTCCATCACCAATTTATCTGCGGAGAATTTGGCAACGCTGATATGGTGTTGATGATTTTTTTTACATGCAAACCCTTTTTCACAATAGTAATCTTGTATTTTTAGCCAATACCCGAAAAAATGTTTGCAAAACCCCGCAATAAAACAGGCGACATAAAACTGGCGTGTTAAAAGAAATGCGATTTGAAACCAGACCACCAAATAAATTCCAACAAACAGAGATTCCAATGTATAATGCATGGTTGTATTATATATTGTGTAAAAAATTGACTGGAGTATTTCTATTTAAAAAAACGCACATACACCAGACAAGATGGAAAAACACGTCAATAAAAAAACGGAGGACTATGTCATCGAGATGAAGACGAATTTACGGCGAAAAATCATGGATTTGAATTTTTGCGAAACCGAAAAAACGAATGACCTCATTGAATATTTGAACGAATACGAGAGATTGGTTTTCGCCAAGGGCGATTTCGTCAAACGCAACCGTCTTCAAAAATCCATTCCCCATAAAAACCGTTGCAACGCCAAATTGCAAAACGGAGAACAATGCACACGACGCAAAAAGAGCGAGTGTTCTTTTTGCGGGACACACACGAAAAATGTCCCGTATGGTTCCGTTGAAATCGACCCCAAAAAAATGAACATGAAAGTCGATGTGTTTGCCGTGGAGGTGAAAGGAATCGTCTTTTACATTGACGGCGAAAACAATGTGTTTAAAACAGAAGACATTTTGGAAGAAAAAGAAAACCCCGCCGTCATCGCCAAAGCGGTGTTTAACAATGGTGTGTATTGTATCCCCGATTTAAACATATAGGGTGTCGGTCGGGTTCTCTCATGTTTTTTTTATTTTTCGTATAATGTCCTCCTTGGTGGTTTCTTCACGGTTTTCCAAAATAAATTGTTTTAATTCTTCCACTTTTTCGAGATTTCCATCATAAAATTCATTTAGTAATTTTGACAAACTTTTTTGTGTCAATGGTTTTTTGGACGTTTTGTTTTTGTATTCAATATTGCCGTCATTGATTTCAATGCTCCGGTCTTCAATGCCGTGTGTTTTCATAAGTTCAATTAATTTCAACGAGGTTTCTTTTCTCTCTGTTTTCAAACGATTGGTCTCCACTTGCATGTTTCGAATTTGATTGTCGAGAGAAACCCAATCCCTCACAATTTTCTTCAATGCATCTTTTTGTTGTTCCATTGCATTCAAATGGTTTCTTTTTTTTATATTATTGTTTGACCTTCAAAGGTAAAAATAAAAAATAAGTTCTTCAACCAATATATAATGTCTATGTTTTCATTCAAAACAAGGAGTTCATCCAAACCGCAAAATGAGGTTCAATTCACAATCAAAACCACAAAACCTGCATCTGCGACAGCAACAGCGATAGCACCCCAGACTCCCTACCCCGAAAAACCCGTCATGATATGGGGAAAACCCACGTGGTTTTTGTTTCATACTTTGGCATTTAAATTGAAAGACGAATCTTTCTCTCAAACAAAGACCGAATTTTTGAATTTATGTTTTCTCATTTGTCGCAATTTGCCATGTCCTTTTTGCACGGAACACGCAACCCATTATTGGGAAAACATTAATTTCGCTTATATTCAAAACAAACAGCAATTGAAGGATTTGTTTTTTGAATTTCATAATATGGTGAATAAAAAAAAGGGATACGCTATTTTTCCCAAGGCGGAATTGGACGAAAAATATTCCAAGGCAAACACCGTGAATATTATCCAGAATTTTGTCTTTCATTTCAGGGACAAATCCCATGTGTTTCGTAATATCTCGAATGATTTCTTTCGTGAAAGAGCCATTGCAGACATCAACAAATGGCTCACTGTCAATCTTCACTCTTTTGATTTGTAAAAAGGCTTCGGTCGCCAAAGGCTTTTAACGGTCGCCAAAGGCTTTTAACGGTCGCCAAAGGCTTTTAACGGTCGCCAAAGGCTTTTAACGGTCGCCAAAGGCTTTTAACGGTCGCCAAAGGCTTT